>OBLI01002675.1_pt1 | contig 14762 bp, 13 predicted proteins | sample 1519701 | NCBI WGS metagenome assembly OBLI01 (sample SAMEA3663005, study PRJEB22513) | pig gut metagenome | biome: pig gut; feature: pig-associated habitat; material: faeces | place: France | collected 2012 | reverse complement strand
AAAGAAGTACAAGGAGAAAATGATATGACATAATATGGGAAACACAAGAAGAAATATAACATGAAAAAGGGTGAAGCAACCGCGATTTCAAGTCGCAAAAATACGACATTACCCCTTAAAAACAAAAAATATCCAGCGTTTTCTTTGGTTTTTAGTACCTTATTGCTAAATTTGCACCCAAAATTTGCGCTTGTGGCGAAATTGGTAGACGCGCCAGACTTAGGATCTGGTGTCTCACGACGTAGGGGTTCGAGTCCCCTCAGGCGCACATATTCCTTGAGGTAACTGCTGGTTGTCAGTGATGATTAAACTGTCCCCCTTGTGCATCCAAAGCCTGGAACAACACCGAGGATGCCGCTGTCTGTAGCCCATTAAGGTTGCATTTGCAGGAGTTTCTACTCCATATGGCTTGAAAGGGGGTTTCATTTAATCAGCACTTGCTTTCCTGCCGTTACCTTTTTGCAATAAAAGCACTGCGTCTCCCACAAGCAAAGGGGCCAGACCACTGCCGCAGTTGCGGGTTTCCGGCAGAAGGAAAGTTCAAAGTTTTTCAGGAAAAACCATGGCATCAGAGCACCAAACAGCACACCCTTACGAAGTAATGGCTCCCGTAGGTTCGCGCGAATGTCTGGCCGCTGCCCTCAAGGCAGGGGCCGACTCCGTGTATTTTGGCATAGAAAGCCTCAATATGCGCGCCCATTCTGCCAGCCGTTTTTCCAAGGCCGACCTTCGCGAAATTGCCTCCACCTGCAGGGCTCAGGGCGTAAAGACGTATCTTACCGTCAACACCATTATCTATGGTGAAGACCTGGAACAGATGCGTGATATCTGCGATGCCGCCAAAGCAGCCGGCATCAGTGCCGTCATTGCCGCAGACGTGGCAGTACTGGCGTACTGCAAGAGAATCGGGCAAGAGGTACATCTCTCTACACAACTCAACATTTCCAATGCCGAAGCGTTGAAGTTTTATGCCGGCTATGCCGATGTGGTGGTGCTGGCACGTGAACTCAAACTGCAACAGGTACGTGAAATTGCTGATATCATCGAAAAGGAAAACATCTGCGGTCCTTCCGGAAAGCGCGTGCGCATTGAAATGTTCTGTCACGGTGCCCTCTGTATGGCAGTAAGCGGAAAATGCTATCTTTCGCTTGACAATACCGGACGCTCTGCCAATCGAGGCGAATGTATGCAGATATGCCGGAGAGGATATACCGTACGCGACCGTGAAACGGGCATTGAACTTGACATTGACGGCAAGTACATCATGTCGCCAAAAGATTTGAAAACCATCGGCTTCATCGACAAAATGATGCGTGCCGGTGTTTCTGTGTTCAAGATAGAAGGTCGTGCCCGAAGTGCTGAATACGTATACACCGTAGTGAAATGCTATAAGGAAGCCATTGCCAGCGTTGTAGAGGGGACCTTCTCGTCCGAAAAGGTCGACATCTGGAACCAAAGGCTCGCAACAGTCTTCAACCGAGGTTTCTGGGACGGCTATTATCTCGGCCAGCATCTCGGAGAGTGGAGCAACCAGTACGGCAGCAGTGCCACCGAAAAGAAAGTATATATCGGCAAAGGCCAGAAGTATTTCTCAAAAATCGGTGTGGCCGAATTCTACATTGAGACCGGAGAGTTTCGTCCTGGCGACAAACTGCTCATCATCGGTCCCACTACCGGTGCACTATACGTCACACCTGAAAGCATACACGCAGACAGCGGCCCTGTAGAAGTGGCACAAAAAGGAATGTGCGTAGCTATACCTGTTCCGGAAAAGGTAAGACCCTCCGACAAACTCTACAAACTCGTACCGAGCGAATTCTGAATTTCAATTCTAAAGGCAAGCAACACGTGAGACTCCGTCTGACAACGCGGCGAGCCCTCTACCCTCTACCATAAAGGGATGTTCTCCCTAAACCTTTCATTAACGATACACATGAAACGAGTAGCAACCATCGGATTCTTTGACGGTGTCCACCGTGGACACCAATACCTCCTTCAGCAACTGTGCGAAGTGACCGGGGAGGGAGGGACATCCATTGTGCTTACATTTGCAAAACACCCTCAAAGGGTGCTCGGACGGAAGGATCCTCCTCCATTGCTCACCACGGCAGACGAAAAAACACGTCTGATGAAGTCGCTTTGCCATATCGAACAAATTGAGGTCCTTGATTTCGACCAGCGTATGGCCGCACTGACCGCTGAAGACTTCATGAACCATTATCTCCACAGCACCTTTGGCATTACACACCTCCTCGTGGGCTACGATCACCACTTCGGAAGGCCACGCTGGGGTGAAAGCATCGAGAACTACCGCGAATACGGCAAGGAAATCGGGATTGAAGTAATTGCCGCAAAACAGTTGCCGGAAATAAAGATTTCGTCTTCCCGCATCCGGAAACTGATTGTTGCAGGAGAAATCGATGAGGCCAACAACCTGCTCGGACACACTTTCATGCTTGAAGGCAAAGTGGTCAAGGGACAAGGTATCGGGAAAAAACTTGGAATTCCCACTGCAAACCTTTCCGTCAACGACCCCCAAAAGATGATTCCCGCCCACGGTGTATATGTCACCACCGTAAAGTTCGACGGCAAGTTCCACCCTGCCGTCACCAATATCGGTCATTGTCCGACACTTAAAAAAGTGGAGAAAACATCTGTTGAGTCACATCTGCTTGAGGAAAACTTCCCCTCTCTTTACGACAAAGAGGTCGAAGTTTATTTTCACAAACGCATACGCGACGAAAAGGATTTCGACAATGCCGACGCATTGTTGGAACAGATTCACACCGATGCCGAGATTGCGAAAGACCTGCACCGCGAAATCCACTTTTCGGCCAAGGATGCCTTATAAATAGGCGCCTTATAGATAGATACATCAGCCTCAAGGGAAAGTCCCCATAAATGAGATGACCTTCCACTCACGGGCAAGTTCCCCAAAGAATTCAGGCAAGACCTTCTTCCTTTATCCCCCCTTTATCCTGAAATTATGTGGCGCGCCATTATAGCCCTGCTGCTGTTTTTCCTGAACCAAGTCCTTGCCCTTGCCATACTCTTGGTCTACGAATGTCAGACAAGCGACAACGGTAGCCCCGGACTGGGGAATATACAGAGCATCCTGCATCACCTCAATCCTGTCCACTACGGGACGGTACTTCTTTTCACCACCCTATTCCTCATCGGGATGCTGCTTCTCACACGTCTTACCGGCAAGGGCGTTCTGAAATCCTTCATGCAGGGGATGCCCAAGGGATGGTTATGGGGCATCGGGGCTTTTTTTGCAATCAGTATTGGCTTAAGCGGCATACTCTCACCTCTCGACCTTGACAATGCAGGTGTCAGTGCCATGTTTTCAGGCATGCAGCACAGCTTTCCGTGCGCATTGTTGATCATCATTGCCGGTCCCATGGCCGAAGAGCTGGTTTTCCGCGACAGCATCATCCGTATTCTGCTCCCCACCGGACGCTGGACAGCCATCATTGTCAGTGCATTTGCCTTTGCTGTAATCCATGGAAATCTGATGCAGGGCATTCCAGCCTTTGTCATGGGCATCGCACTTGCCCTGCTATATCTCCATACAGGCGACCTCAGACTTTGTCTGCCAGCACACATTCTTAACAACACTTTGGGTTATCTTGAGATATGTTTCCCTGAAACAGCGGAATGCACCGCACAGTGGCCGTCCTCTGTGCTGCCTGTCACAGGTACATTGCTGTTTGCCGGAGGACTTTGGATGTTGCACAAAATGCAACGTAGCAGCACACATCTATAACAAAAAGCCAGACACCACGCACGCACGGATGCGCACAACCATTGAAAATCCCTGATGTGGGGATTTTTTTTGGATTCCATCTAATTCACACGACATCCCCCACCGTCAGCACCTTCGCCCCATCCCTCACCGCATGAACATCCGCAACATCCAACTCGGTTACCGCCCTGTTCTCCTCGCTCCCATGGAAGATGTCACCGACATCGGTTTCCGTCTGTTATGCCGACGCCTCGGAGCCTCTATGGTCTATTCGGAATTTGTGGCTGCAGATGCCCTTGTCCGAAGCGTCAACAAGACTTTTCAGAAATTGAAAGTGAGCGATGATGAACGTCCAGTTGCCATCCAGACCTACGGACGCTTTCCCGACGCTGTCGAAGATGCCGCGGAAATCATCGTTGAAACGGCCCACCCCGACATACTTGACCTGAATTTCGGATGTCCCGTCAAACGCGTGGCAGGCAAAGGTGCCGGAGCGGGCATGCTCCAGACCCCCGACCTCATGCTGGACATCATACGACGCGTGGTGCGCCGCGTGGGAGACCGAGTCCCCGTTACTGTCAAGACCCGGCTGGGATGGGATGTCCCCGGACTCTATCTTGACTCCATAGATGACGGCAAACGTACACCATTCATCGTAGACTTGGCCGAACGCATACAGGATGCCGGAGCAGAAGCACTGACCATCCACGGTCGGACACGAAGCCAAATGTACACCGGACAGGCAGACTGGACGCTCATCGGTGAGGTTAAACGTAACCCTCGCATGCGCATCCCCATCATCGGCAACGGTGACATAACAAACGGCGAACAGGCCAAAAGAGCTTTTGATGATTATGGCGTAGACGCAGTCATGGTAGGACGTGCCACATTTGGCAGACCATGGATTTTCCGCGAAATACGTGATGTGCTCGACGGCACGTCCACCGACATGACCGCCGATTGGAAGCTGGACATTCTGAAGGAGCAAATTCACGAATCCATCGAAAGAATGGAATTCTCCACATCCGTCGTCATCTTGCGGCCTCACCACTCTTCAAGGGCATCCCCAACTTTCGCGAAACACGCATTGCCATGTTACAGGCTGAAACAGAAGAAAAACTGTACGACATCCTTGAACAGGTACGCCCCATCGTACGGGAATATTCCGAAAATCAATAGCTTTTCCACACGCTTACAATTTATTTTAGCTGCCAAGGTCCTTTCACCATGAAGATTCTCATTGTCAATACCACGCTTCACACCGGCGGTGCATCCATCGCCGCCGGACGTCTTGCCGAAGCTTTGCTGGAAGCGGGACACGAAGTCAGGATTTTGACACGCGGAAGAGGCTTGCGCCAGAGCCTGCGGTTCGTCGTTGAACGCCTTGAGGCCCTCTACTATAATGGCTTTGATTATCCTCATGTCTTCAGCATCGACCACGGAGGATACGGCACGGACATCACCAGGCTACCGGACTTTGAATGGGCAGATGCCGTACATCTTCACTGGGTAAACCAGGCCATGCTTAGCTTAGACGGCCTCGAACGCCTCGTCTGCCGATGCCAAGAGACGGGGAAACGCCTGATATGGACTCTTCATGACATCTGGCCTGCCACAGGCATCTGCCATCTACCCCAAAGGTGCACACGCTGGGAAAGCGGATGCGGCTGTTGTCCGAAGCTGAAATGCAATGTCCTTACCCGCCTTCTTCCACTCTGCGGACGCTCCGACAACGACATCTCAAAGCGCATATTCCAACGCAAGCAACAGATATATCGGCAGGGACACATCACCTTTGTAGCCTGTAGCCGTTACCTCGCGGACATGGTACGACGTTCGCCCCTTATGAAAGGACAGACAGTGACGGACATCGCCAACCCCATTGACACCTGTTTTTTTTCGCCCTGCAGCACTCCCGGTGAAAAGGCAGCACTTCGCAGCACACTTTCACTGCCAACGGGAAAAACCATACTGCTCTTCGTAGCCTACAACGTCAACGATGCCAACAAAGGATTCGGGACCTTTGCCCAGGCTGTACAAAGCCTGATTGTCCGCCAACCCCAGCTCCGCGAAAACATCTGCGTGGTTGCTGTCGGCAGGCACGCCACCACACATCGCAAGGACTTCGCCTGCGAGATGATTCCCTTTGAATATATCGCCGAGCGCTCCACCATGCGCGACATCTACCGCGCATCCGACATTTTTACCATGGTGTCCATCATGGAGAACCTTCCCAACACGATTGTAGAGGCCAAGGCTTGCGGGCTTCCCGTGGTGGCCACCGCTGTAGGCGGAATAAGGCAAATGGTACGTGAGGGTACTGATGGCTTTCTTGTCCCTCCTGCCGACAGCCATGCCTTCAGCGAAGCTTTGGAAAAGGCCATACAGCATCCCCGGCGCCAAGACCTCTCTACCGCAGCACGCCTTGATGCGGAGGAGACATACGACACCGCCAAAGTGGCGCAACGCTACCTGGCCCTTTATCACGGAAAAGCATGAGACATTCCGTTTCAGCACACACCACAACACAAAGAATACCGCTTACGAAACTTTCCACAATGATTCGTTTCACCATCGCTACCGTATGCTACAATGCAGGACACCTCATCGGTCGCACCATCAAAAGCGTAGAGTCACAGAACTATCCCGGCGTAGAACACCTCATTATCGACGGAAACAGCCAGGACGAAACGCTTGCCCTCATACATTTCTACCAGCAACGCAACTCCTTAGCAGCCATCCAACATGAGATTGTGTGCCGGTCTGAACCCGACAACGGCATCTACGATGCCATGAACAAGGCCTTGCAACTTGCCACCGGCGACTACATACTCTTTCTCAATGCCGGTGACAAATTCCACAATTCCACCGTGCTCTCTGACATCGCCTCCCAACTGGAGGGTTACACCGAGCGCAAACGCCGTCCGGCAGTGCTCTACGGCCACACCGATATTGTAGACCGCAATGGGGATTTCGTGTGTCACCGCCGCCTTGCTCCACCGGAAAAACTGTCGTGGCAATCGTTCAAGAAAGGCATGCTCGTCTGTCACCAAGCCTTCTTCGCACGCATTGACCTTGCCCGCAAATATCCGTATGACCTTGAAAAATACCGTCTCAGCGCCGACTTCGACTGGTGCATCCGCATCATGAAAGAGGCTGAACGCCTGAAACTGCCATTGCACCACACCCGGCTCATCGTGGCCGACTACCTTGAAGGCGGCGTCAGCGTACAACACCATAAGGATTCTCTGCTTGAACGCTACGACATCATGTGTCACCACTATGGCAAACTTACTACCATTCTACAGCATTTGTCTTTCCTTTTCCGAAATGCCGTCAAATAGCGTTTGGACGGACACCGCAGAAGGATGCTGCCGAACACCGGAAAACCAACCATCATCCATCACCGTCATGAAACCTTTTACCGAAGAGTCCGCACTTGTCTGGGCCACCCGAAAATGCTCATTACGGGAATGCTACCCTCAGGAAATCATCAGGAAGTTACGTGAAGGAGGGCTCCCGGAAAGCCGCATCGCACCCATCGTCGCCCGGCTAATCGAGGAAGGCTATCTGAATGAGGGACGATACGCCAAAGCTTTTATACACGACAAAATGGCCTACGACCATTGGGGAAAGCTGAAGATTCGAGCCGCACTAAGCATGAAGGGCATTCCGGATGCAGCAATCAACCGGGCCTTTGCCGAAACGGACGATGCGGACTACAGGCTGATGATGAAGGAGGTGCTGGCATCGAAATTCCGCAGTCTCCAATTCGACCCCGACAACGAGACCGAAACCTATAAGGCCACCCAAAAGCTCCTGCGCTTTGCTGCCACCCGTGGTTTCGAGGCCGATAAGGTTTTCAGCATCATCCACGAGCTGAAGGCCGACTAAGTTCCGTGGGTTACATTGCCTGAAATCTGCCTTTTCATCGCTATTTTCACTGTTTTCAACCGAGACAACCCTCTCCCCTCCGATGTTTTTCAACATGTTCCCCCGTTTCTGCCTGTTCAGCCTCCTCTGTCTGACTTTTGAAGGGCTGAATGCACAGACCGTCATCGACCTGCACACTGGGCGCATCAGTGCCAAGACGAAAGACGACTACCACATCGAGACGCGCGAAAAATGGCAGATTGAACGGGATTCTCTGGAATACATCGACTGTCTGACACGTGCCTTCAACCATCTTCACACCGATTCTCTGCTACAGGCACAGGACCTCTTTGAGCGCGCACTGCGTCTGCGTCCTGATGCTCCCGGCAATTATGTAGTGGAGCACAACCTCGGACGCATCGCCATGGCACGCGCGCAATGGAATGAGGCCGTCAACCGCCTCAACAAGGTGCTGCAAGTCCAGCCTGCCATGTCCGATGCCCGCGAAGACCGTGCCACCTGCTACATGGAACTTGCGATGTACGACCTCGCCCGCCGCGACTACGACAACCTCCTGCTCCAACATCCCGATGACCCCCATTTGCTTTTGCTTAAGGCAATCGCCCTAAGCCGGTCCGCAGCACCATACGACGCCCTTGACATACTCGACAGTCTCATTGCAGACCATCCTGACAATGCTGAAGCCTATTTGGTAAGAGCAGAGATACACTTTATGCTCAAGCAATACGGCTATGCCCGCCGCGACATCAGACTGGCCGCACAACATGGTCTTCCGGACGACGAAGTGCAGCACTTCATGCTACGGTTTGAAGAAAAATGACCACTTCTCTACGCCCCCGTTTCCCTCCACCCCACCAATATTACACAGGGGAGACCGCTGCAACATTCCCCCCATGGTTTTTCCACGGTTGCTCCAAAGCATCCGCCCCATATGATTTTCCTGCTCCATTGAAAACACTTCTTCCCATACTTTTCTTCCTGCTGGCCTCACTGCCCTGCACTGCCCAAATGTGGCCCCAGCCCTTCCAGCTCATGCCCTACGAGCGTGAAGTCCGTGCCGTATGGTATTGTACACTCGGCGGCATCGACTGGCCTGGGCATCAGTATGCCCAGACAGCGTACAAAGCCAATCTGCAGAAACAGCGCCTTTGCGAGGACTTCGACCGTCTGAAGGAGGCCGGCATCAATGTCGTCCTTTTCCAGGCACGTGTAAGGGGTACCGTCACCTATGCTTCAGCATACGAGCCCTGGGACGGTGCCATTTCCGGCACACCGGGCGTCGCGCCACCCTACGATCCGCTGGCCTTCGCTGTGGAAGAAGCCCACCGCCGCGGTATGGAACTGCATGCCTATGTGGTCACCTATCCCATCTGCAGCACATCGCAGGCACGGCAGCTGGGCAGGAAAGCCGTCAGTGCCCGCCATAGCGAACTCTGCCAAAAGGCCGGCAACCGTTGGTTTATGGACCCCGGTGCACCTGGTACAGCGCAATACATTGCAAACATCTGCAAAGAAATCGTCAGCAACTATGAGGTGGACGGCATCCATCTCGACTATATCCGCTACCCCGAACGCGAAATGGCATTCAACGATGATATCGCCTACCGGAAATGGGGCAACGGTGTCCCGAAAGCCCAATGGAAACGCAACCAGGTGACCCGTACCGTCAAGGCTGTCCACGATGCCGTACGCGCCATACGTCCCTGGGTGAAATTGAGTTGCTCACCTGTGGGCAAGTATTCCGATTTGCCCAGAGCCTTCAGCAGAGGATGGAATGCCCGCGATGCGGTGTCGCAGGATGCCCAGCTTTGGCTCCGCGAAGGCTTGATGGACTGGCTGTTCCCGATGATGTACTTCGACGGCCAGCATTTCTACCCCTTTGCCGCCAACTGGCAACAGGAGAGCGCAGGGCATCCTGTGGTGCCGGGCCTCGGGGTCTATCTGCTGTCGCCGGACGAGAAGGACTGGAATCTGGAAGTCATGACCCGGCAGATGAACTTCCTGCGGGTTATCCGGCCCGGCGGTCAGGCCTTCTGCCGGGCACGATTCCTGCTCGACAACTATAAGGGGATATACGATTTCTGCCGGGAATTCAATGCACAGCCGGCTCTGACACCACCGATGACGTGGCTCGACAACACCCCTCCCCCAACCCCGAAGGTGCGGATGCAACGACGCGACGACTACTGCCTCTACATTACCTGGGAGCCTGTCAAAGATGCCACACCGGTGGTCTATAACATCTATCGCGAAGAGAAGAACGGGAATGTGGAAATGGTGGCACATCATCTGAAAAACACCCATTATCTCTACGTTCCAAGTCTTCCACAGCGCCTCAACGACAAGTTCATCGTCCGCGCCATGGACGCTTTCGGCAACGAAAGCCTTTGATTTTCCCGATTCCCGTATTCCAGCACCTTCAGCCTCACCATTTCCCCACATGTTCATCCCCCGCCTTCCGCTTCTACTATGTTTTCTGTCCTTCCTTACGGCAGAAAGGGCGATGTATGCACAATCCACAAGGGAGGTGGAACGCACCTGGACTTTCCGCATCGGCCACAATGCCCTCTACGATGCCTATCTCTCTCCGCTCGACTACCAAGGTCCGTCCATAGGATTCACGATGGAGAACGAACGCCGGGCACGTTGGGGGAAAGGGCATGCCACGTCGTTCGCCCGGCTCGATGCAGGAGGGACATGGGCTGGAAACCAGGCAAAAAATGCGGATTTCTACGATGGAAACGTGGATTTTCATCTCGGATGGCATTACAACTGGCAGGTATCCCCTTACTGGCAACTACGTGCAGGGGGGCTGGCAGGCCTGAGTGCCGGTGGCACCTATTCCACCCGCAACGGCAATAATCCTGCGCAAGGACGCGCCACTTTCGATGTCCGGGCCTCCCTCATGGCAAACTGCAGGTTCCACCTCTTCGGGAAAGACTGTTCCGCCCGTTTTTCCGTCGAGGCCCCATTGGCAGGACTTATGTTTTCGCCACAGTATGGACAATCGTACTACGAAATCTTTTCTCTCCGTCACTACGACGGCAATGTCTGCTTCACGTATCCCGGCAATGTGCCTTCGCTGCGTTTTGGCGCACGACTGCAGTTCCCCGTATGCAAAGCCAAGGTTGTGGCCGGATATGAGGCCGATATCCGGCAAAGTCGGGTGAACAACCTCGACCGCCATGCCTGGAACCACAGTTTCATCATCGGTTTCACACGGCATCTCTCGTTCTGAATTTCCCCCATTCCCCCTCACGCCATGCACCGTTTCCCCCTCATCATAGTCATCCTCATGCTGGTGCTGCTTCCCACAGCCTGCATCAGCAGCGACGGTTTTGACGACACCCGACGCGACAATTTCGAAGCGTTGTGGCACGTCATCGACCGCCACTACTGTTTCTTTGAATATAAGGAACAGGCCTATGGCCTTGACTGGGATGAGGTTTACCGCCGGTATGCTCCCCAGATTGATGAAAAGATGTCGGACGATGCCCTGTTCCAGGTACTGAGCCGCATGACGTACGAGCTGTGCGACGGGCACGTGAACCTGGCATGGGCGGGAAACACCGCTTACTATACGCAGTGGTACGATGCTTTCCCCGAGAATTTCAGCGATTCAATCCTGCGTTGTTACCTCGGCGGCAACGAGGACTACCGCTCCACAGCTGGCATGAAGTACCGTGTCTTAAAGGGCAACATCGGCTATGTCCGCTGTCCGTCGTTTGCCAACAGCATCGGCGATGGCAACCTTCACGAAATGATGCAATATCTTGCATCGTGCGACGGGCTCGTCATCGATGTCCGCAACAATGGCGGCGGCATGCTCACCTCGGCACAGGCCCTTGCTGGTATTTTGGTCAACGAGCCTACTGTAATGGGCTATATGTCGCACAAGACGGGCCCCGGGCACGAAGAATTTTCATCGCCCCATCCCATCCGCATCTCCTCTGCCACAGGCATGCGCTGGCAAAAGCCCGTAGCGGTGCTTACGAACCGTCGCACCTACAGCGCGGCAAACGCCTTCGTGATGTTTGCCAAGGCCTCCGGCAATGTCACCGTCATCGGCGACTGCACGGGAGGCGGCAGCGGAATGCCCTTCAGCAGCGAACTGCCACGGGGATGGTCAGTACGCTTTTCGGCATGCCCGATGACGGACATCTACGGCAAACACACGGAATTCGGCATCGAGCCCGACATTCACGTCGACATCAGCAGCAACGACTACCAGCGCAGCATTGACACCATTCTCGAAACCGCGCTGGAATTCTTGCAAGGAAAAGGAATAGATGATGCAGAAAACTAAGGAAAATAGCCTGATAAACACACCACACAATGACCGAACATCTTGATATTTCCAACGGCAGCAAGACAGAAAGATACACTACCCTGCTCCCTCAGATAGCAGCGGTGCTGGAAGGAGAACCGGACCTCATTGCCCGCATGGCAAACGTGGCGGCAATGGTTCATGAAACCTTCCACTTCCTTTGGACGGGATTTTACCGTACGGACATTTCAAACTGCCAACTGGTGCTCGGTCCGTTCCAGGGTCCGATGGCCTGCACACGCATCCGGCATGGACGCGGTGTCTGCGGCACGGCATGGGCTGAAGGAAAGACCTTGGTTGTCCCTGATGTCGAGGCTTTTCCCGGCCACATCGCATGCTCGTCGTTGTCACGGAGCGAGGTGGTAGTGCCCATCCGCCAGTGCGGCACTGTCATCGGAGTGCTTGACATCGACAGTGCAACGTACGGAACTTTCGACGAAACTGACGTACATTTCTTGGAACAGATTGCCGCACTCGTGGCCGGAGAAGGAGAACGCGCAATACAGAAAAAAAGAAGGGAACGATAGCACTTCCGCATGGTTATCCCCTCCCAGACCCCTAAAGAACATTCAGAACAGACATACAACGTCTCCCTGTACACAGCAACAGTACTGCGTACAGGGAGACGTTCATTTTCGCGCATCGATGTCAACGTGACAACGCCACATGAAGCGGGTCACCGCTACAGCCTACTTCTTTCCGCGTTTCCCGCGAGCTTTCATCTCTTCCATTTGCTCGCGCAAGGCGGTAATCTGCTCGCGCAAGGCGGCATTCTCCTGCAGGAGGCGGGCAATCACCTCGTCGGCCGTTTCCGATTCAGCAGCCTCGGTCTGCAACTTGTCAAGGACAGGCTCGGTAACGGATGAGAGCGAATACTTGCGATGGTCGTTGAGCTGTTCGAAAACCACCACCTCATTCTCCCCTTCCTTCAACCAGCATCCGGGAAGATAGAGCGTCTGCTGCGGACCGACTTTCCAGTATCGCCCCAGATTGTGGCCGTTGACGAAGACGATGCCTTTGCCCCATTTCTCCATATCAAGAAACGTGTCGCCCACCTTGTCCAGCGTAAACTTTGCCCGATAATATACGGGGCGTCCCATATTGTAGCCCTCGGGCAGTGCGTCTACGTCAGGCATCTGCGACAGGGGCAGACCATACATATTCCAATTGCCGGAAATCCGACTGCCGCCGATGGTGATGGGCTGGGTGATGCCCTTGTGGTTTTCCACAATGCGTGCACCGTAGTTGATGCGGCCAAGGTTTTCCACCAGAATATCAAGGGTGGAATTGAAGGGGATGTCAATCAGCAGACTGTCGCAGTCGAGCACACGGTTGAGTTCGCCAACCTTCTTGCCGTCGACATATACAGTGGCAAAGTCGGCAATCCCCGGCACACGCATCACGCCCGATATGGGCTGATTGAAGTGGCGGCGGTAAAGCACATAGCCGAAGCCCTGGCCAAGGTCCTCAAAGTGCAGTGGTTCGTCGGCAGTAACAGGAGTCTGACGCTCAAGGACCGGGAGCACGTCGACAGTCTTGTCAAAATAAAGCTCCGGAAGTCTTACTACGGGTATACGTTCAGGCACATCCGGGACATCGTACTTCACATACTTCTTCATGAGGTCGCGGATACCCATATACTTTTCCGTTGCCCATCCTGCCTCACTGATGGGGGCGTCGTAGTCGTAGGACGTAATGTCGGGCTGTATGTTGGTCTCGTTGTTGTAGTTCGCACCGGCCCAGAACCCGAAGTTCGTACCGCCATGGACCATATAGAAGTTGAAGTTCACACCGTTGTCAAGGTACTTCTGTGTCTGACGTATGGTATGTTCTGCCGGCACGCGCACAAAAGGTTCGTTCCAATGGTCGAGCCATCCGGGATAGAATTCCGCCACCATATACGGTCCCTTGCCGTCATGGTAGGCATCGACCACCTTCTTCAGGTTCTCCACATTGTCCTCACCGTTGGCAGTCGGCAACGCCCCCTCAATGGCACCGCCTTCGAAGAGCCACGAACCGTCGCTGGTGAACATGGGGATATCGAAGCCTGCATCGATCAGGATCTGACGGATGGCGGCACTGTATCGCTTGTGCTCTTCCAGAGGAATGTCAGGACGCTGGCTGACGTACGACCCGAACTCATTCTCGGCCTGTACCATGACAATGGGTCCTCCATGTGTAATCTGCAGGTCGCGCACCTGAGCGGCAAGCTGGTTCACATATGTCCGGCAGGCATCGAGGAACGGCCGGTTGTTACACCGCACCACAAGGCCTTCCTGCTGTTGTAGCCACCAGGGATAACCTCCATATTCCCATTCGGCACAGCAATACGGACCCGGGCGGAGAATCACCAGCATATCTTCTTCCTGGGCGGTCTGCACGAATTTCCGCAGGTTGTGTTCATCGGTGGTCCAGTCCCACTTTCCCGGAGCCACCTCATGGAAGTTCCAGAAGACATAGGTAGCTACCGCATTGAGTCCCATAGCCTTCATCATCTTCAGACGATGCCGCCAATAGGGAGCGGGAATGCGCTCGTAATGCATTTCTCCAGAATAGATTGCCGTAGGCTGGCCATCGTAGAGGAAATGGCCGTCTGCAATGGCAAAGGTATGCTGCTCGGCAGGGACCGCACAGGCACATCCGCAGAAGGCGGAAAGCAGTAAGCCTGCAAATATCTTTTTCATAGCAAAGGATATAAGGTTGTAATTATATAAGGTTGTGCCAGAGGCTGGACAAGAGTATCCCACCTTCATTCTTCAAGGGGTGTTCTATAAATTAGCTTGAGGCGATTTT
>OBLI01002674.1_pt1 | contig 14763 bp, 15 predicted proteins | sample 1519701 | NCBI WGS metagenome assembly OBLI01 (sample SAMEA3663005, study PRJEB22513) | pig gut metagenome | biome: pig gut; feature: pig-associated habitat; material: faeces | place: France | collected 2012 | reverse complement strand
ATTCCTGAATCACTTCCTGCAAATCCCGATCTTCCTTTTTTGCATCTGCCAGACTTCGTAATCCCTGTACGCCTAATACTGCGGCACTATTCCGGAGATTCGTTTTTGCTCCGGATACAAATTCGCTTCCGACATTTTGTGCGGTTCTTGCAGCAAATGCGCCTTGCAAATAAATATCCGATCTTACCTTTTGCTCCGCTATTTTCTTTTTCCCGGATGAAGAAATATTCTTATCTTTATCCAGAATGAACGCATAATCGCTTTTTTCTCCTTTGGATGCATTATCCTTTTGGGACAAGATACGATAATTCTCTTTTGCATTCATAATTTCTTTGAAATCATCATCTGTTAAAAAGGGATTATGTTTTGCATTCTGATGGGTTGCTTTTAAGGAATTGACATGATCCGTATTGGCGGTATGTTGTGCAAACTTGTGTGAAACAATTTCTCCATCTGCATTCCTCATATGATATTTTTTTTGGGCTGCTGACTGGCTTTTGTGAAGAACATTTCCGCTAATCGGATCTAAATATGTTTCTTTTCCGGCAAATACCATATCCTTATAGTCTGATTTTGCTTTTGTAGAATCCCATAACTTCTGCCGGTTTTCCGCATTATATTCCTGTGTAATACCAAGATTCTGATTTGCCTCCTGCTTCATCCGATTGGCATTTTTCACTGCCTCATATGCTACTTCATCTTTCTCCACGATTTCTCACCCCCTACACATTTTTTCATTCCAGGTAATCTCCCTTCTCATCCTTTAACATTTCCCGGATATACCGTTCTGTATAAGAAAACTTCAGTGCCAGTTCCTTGAGATTTGTTCCATCGTAATGTATTTTTACATACTCAGTCACATACTGCTTATCATAAAGACGTTGTGGGAATGTCACCTGCTGTCCCTTGAAGCATTCAAAGATCTTCTTTGTGTTCTCCGAACCGATCAGTTCCGCTAATTCCCGGTATATCGAAGCATAATGCTTTACACTTTCACTAATTACTCTTTCCTCCATGTGCTTTTCACTTTCGTAAGTTCTATAAACCATGATAGGCTTTTTGTATTGCAATTTCTTTTGCGATTTTCATTATTTTTTTCACTTTTCCGACAAAGCTTTGTCGTTTTCGACATCCTTAGTGTAACAGCATTATTTTCCCCTGTACTTAGCCGGCAGCTAAGTATATAAAAGGATCATACAGACAGACAAAAAGAACCATCTGACCGATGTCATTTTCCGTCTGACATTGACCAAATGGTTCTCTGATAGATTCTGTCTGCTTTTTGATTGATACGTTATATTCTATAACGAAATCTCATCGATCCGTTTTAATTCTTCTTCGGTGAAATCAGCCGCTTGCATCACCTTAAGGTTCTCACAGATCTGCTGCGGCTTGGATGCTCCGATCAGAACGCTTGTCACATCTGAATCTTTTACGACCCACTTTAACGCCATCTGTGCAAGTGTTTCCCCACGCTCGGCTGCAAGGTCATTCAGCTTCCGGATTGTAGCGATACGGGCTTCATCTAACTGCTCCCGGTGTAAAAATCTTCCATCTGTCATCACACGGCTGTCAGCCGGGATTCCGTTCAGATAACGGTCTGTCAGCATTCCCTGTGCCAGCGGACTGAAGGAAATAATACCCTTGCCGCATTCTCTTGCCGCCTGTTTTAATCCGTTCTTTTCAATCGTACGGTTAAAAATATTATAGGAATTCTGATTGATCACAAACGGACACTTCAGATCTGTTAAGATCTCACATGCCTGTTTCATCGTCTCTCCGTCATAATTAGACAGACCAACATACAGTGCCTTTCCGCTTCTTACGATCTGGTCTAATGCACCCATCGTCTCTTCAAGCGGAGTCTCCGGGTCCATTCTGTGATGATAAAAGATGTCGACATAGTCAAGTCCCAGACGCTGTAAGCTCTGATCTAAGCTGGCGATCAGATATTTTCTGCTGCCCCAGTTACCATAAGGGCCTTCCCACATGTCAAAGCCGGCCTTCGTACTGATGATCAGTTCATCACGATAAGATGCAAAGTTCTCTTTTAAGATCATACCAAGATGCTTTTCTGCGCTTCCCGGCTCTGGTCCATAATTATTTGCCAGATCAAAATGGGTGATCCCATGATCAAAGGCCGTAAAACACATCTGTTTCATATTGTCATATGCGGAAAAATCGCCAAAGTTATGCCAGAAGCCCAGTGATACAACCGGAAGCTTCAATCCGCTTTTTCCGCACCGGTTGTACTGCATTTTCTCATATCGTTTTTCGTCTGCTGTATACATAGTTACCTCCTGTTTTCGATTCTTCGTTTTGTTACTGTAAGTCTAACACTTCAAGTGTGCTTGAACGCAATCCTTTTTTCGATGTTTTGAAAACTTTCGTTATAAAATCGGAAGGGATGTCCCATCTAACTTGCTTTTACATCCAAAAATGCTATGATAAACATATCTATGAAAACGAAATTCTGCCGGCACGCGATTGCCGGCGGCAAAAGAAAGGCTTATTTTTATGAAAACCTATACGATCAGTGAAGTATCGAAAATGTTCGACCTGCCGGCTTCGACGTTACGCTATTACGAAGAGGAAGGAATCCTTACCAACGTCGGACGTTCCGCAAATCATCAGCGTATCTACTATGATATGCATATCAACCGCCTGCGTTCCATCTGCTGCTTCAAGCGCACCGGTATGTCGATTGCACAACTGAAGGATTTCTTTTCCTTTGAAGCGGATGAAGAACATTCGATCGATGATATGCTTGCACTACTAGAGGAGCAGAAAGTCTCTGTCGAGCAGAAATTAAAAGAACTGCACGCAGACTATATCCACGTGCAGAAAAAAATACATTTCTATACGGATGTGAAAAAAGCAATCGAAAATGGGCTTCCAAAGCCGGGCTGGAATGACTATAAATAAAGTTCCGGCCGGCTGGAAGATCTTACCACCGGATCAGTGTCATTCCCTGCGGACTCCATGCCCCATAATAAGTTTTCTTTCCAGTCTTATAGATCAGACGCATCTCTACAAAATAATTCCGGTTTGTTTTCAGATTATGGATCGTAGTGCTTGTCTTCTTATAATCTGCTATTGTAATCTTTTTCAGTGACTTTTTCATCTCGACATCCATTGCATATGCAATCTGGTAACCGGCAATGCCTTTTCTCTTTTTCCACCGGATCTTCATGGTTCCTGCTTTATCCGAAGTCACCTTTGGTGCATCATTCATCCTCGGAAGATAACGCGCACTCACAGTATCGGAAAATGCGCCATAATACATACCACGATAGGCACGGATCCGGTAACTGTACTTAACCCCCGGCTTTGCTGTCTTATCTAACCAGCGCATGGTGGATGCATCTGCGATTACCTTTGTTTTCTTATACGTCTTCTCATTTTCTGCCCTACGATAGATCTCAACTCCCTGTTTAGGGGATTTTCTTCCACTCCAGTTTACCCATACTCCCGTTTCCTGATCAGGGTTTATTCTTACTCTGTCTATCTTGTTTACTACAACATTGTATGGTACCTGCACCGTACCCTGAAAACGATTGACACCTGTTACGGAGAGATAATTTTTCCCTGCCTTTTTCACTCCGGGCTTTATCTTACAGACATAATCTGTGCCCTCACTTAACATTTTCCCCTGATACCTTGCGGTTACACTGATCTTTACTCCGCCACTATAGTTCACCCTTGCTACAATAGCTGCCTGCTTGATAGCAATCGGTGCGCTCTTCCCGCTGTCCGTCTGGGCAGCTGATACCGGCCGCACATTTCCGATTCCTAAAATCAGACCTGCCAGAATTGTAAAAAGAAACACCGCTGCTTTTTGTATCCTATATTTTTTCTTTTCCATAATCCGCCTTTTCCTTCCTTACTCTTTCTGCCACTTAATAGCATAATGTAAAATATACTGCCCTTCCGTCTGCTACATCCTCATAATGATCCAGATAGACTGCAACCGCCGGCAGTCTGTTTTCATCCGCCGGCGGTGGATTCTGATCAAGCACTGCCGAAAACGCATTGACAATAGATGCTTCATAATATGCCGTCCAGTCCGCTGCCGTATCCCGCTCATTTGGATCTTCTGCATCACTATCCGCCGGATACACCTGACAAAAGTGATCCTTGCCGAGTGCCTGTGTCGTCGTCTGCCCAACCTTCGTATAGCTGTCACTCTGATAGGTGCTTAAAGAAGACAGCACCTGTAAGGACTCATATTTTTGCTGCAGGCTGATGCGTACCGATTCTGCAACGGTATCCCAGTTAATCTCAAGCAGCACCTTTTTCTCCTCCGGTGTTGTATCCGTTGTCCCGGTATCCTTCTTCTCGGTAGACGGTTTTGCCTTTTGGGGATTCACTGGTTTAGATCCTGCCGAATCTGCCCCTGCACTCGTCTGCGCCGCAGCCGATGCTGCATCTGATGACACATTCTCCGGTGCAGCTGCAATCTCTTCTGATACCGCCGGTGACTGGCTGTTTACCGGTGTCTGCAATGTATCCTCTGCCTGCTGTGTGCCTGCCTCTGTATTCTGAACCGTCGGTGTTTCTGGTTCTTCCTGCCCCTTTTTCTGCTCTGTTTCCGTCTCCGCCTCCTCCGGTTGTAATGATTCTGTTGGTACCCGGGCTTCGGTCTGTAAGTGTTCTGTATCTTTCGTAACCAAATGCTTTTTTTGCCCGGTATTTTCTACTTGTCCGACAGCTTTTGCAATCACGTTTTCCTGTTTTCCACTGCTATGTGCCACTGCACTGCCGATCACTACAGATAACACACCGATCAGTAAAAAAAAGGATATCAGATAGATACCTTTCCTTTTTCCTATCCCGGCATGCTTTTTATCGATGTCCTCCACCGGTGTTAATCTGGTCATACAGTACAGACAAAAATGCAGTTCTGCCGGTATCTTTCGTCCGCACCCCGGGCATACTCTTTCCTCTGTCTTTTGCTCTTCCATAATCTTCTTCCTATAATCGTCTTTTTATTTCATATACATTCGTATACCGGTCTCCCGGATTCATCTGTGTACATTTTTTAACAATATGCCGGTATTTTCCCGTACAAAACCGGATAGATGGATGTTCCCCGGTCAGCATCACATTGATCAGTACCCCGATTGCAAAAATATCCGTTCTACAGTCGGTCTGCGTGATTCCAAACTGTTCGGGCGCTGCATATCCGATTGTTCCAAGCGTATCCGTATCCTTTTGCGAAGTCTTTTTATAAAAACGTGCAGTGTCAAAATCAATCAGCTTCACACACCCTGTATTATCGATCATTACATTTTCCGGCTTGATATCACGATGCACAATCCCACTGTCATGTAAAAATCCGACCGCATCGCAAAGCTGTGAAACTACGTTTTTCACACCTTTTCTATGATAACAGCCATCCTGTAAAACATCTCCGATCGTGATTCCGTCAATATATTCCTCAAGAACCAGACATCCCTCTTTTTCATGGACGACTTCATACACCTGTGGCAGATTGCTCTGTCTGATCTTCAGAAGATAGCGGTATACCTCACCATCGCCCTGGATATGTTTGACCAGTATATTCGTTCCACTCCTCTGATGCTTCATCACAAGTGTGGAACTATCCGGTGTCTGTTTTAACACGCGAACAAGCTTATATTCCTGTTTCAGACACTGTTCGACCCATTGATACATGACTTCCTCCTATTTGACAAATAACCACTTTTATAATAACATACTGATAAAAACTGTCAACGCAAAGGAGCTATCATGATACAAAAGCCAACAACCGAATTATTAGATTCTCTTAAGAATTCCGAAACTATTCAGAATTATCTGTCTGAATGTGAAAAGGACTTTGTAAAGCATCCGATCGGACAATATTTAAACAATCTTGCACTCGAAAAAGGACTTTCCAAATCGAAAATCTTTGCGAAAGCAGAACTGAATGAAATCTATGGCTACCAGATCTTTGGCGACAGCAAAAATCCTTCCCGTGATAAGCTTCTTTGTATCTGCCTTGGCATGGAGCTTTCTCTTGCGGAAGTAACGAATGTCCTGAAATATGCCGGTTATGCCGTACTCTACCCAAGGGACCGCCGAGACAGTATCATTCTTTATGGCATTTTAAACAAGGCTGACATCTACCAGATCAACGAATGGCTGTATGATGCGAAAGAACAGACTCTGTGCTGACTTTTTTATAAAAAAATAGATTGCATACGCAATCTACATATCGCAACCTATCTTCTAATTCATATGGATTCTCAGATATCTAAGACCTTACAGATCTCATCCATATATTTTTCTCCGGTTCTCTCCCCATACATGATATGATTGATATACTGTGGACTTGTTCCGACCTGTGCTGCAAGCGCTTCCTGTGTCATCTCTAATTCCACCAGACGCAGTTTTATGATTTTCCCCATTGGAGTTAATTTTCTTTGTGCCATATTCTCTCCCCTCAATCTGTTTTCAGCATTGAGAATTCTCATTTGTTGATGTATAATAAAAAAGAAATCGTGTGAATTCTTAGATTCTAAGACGTATCTTTCTTTTCATGCTTTCATATATATAAATTATATTTTGCATATATGAATTTGTCAATGTGTGAATGCACATTTGTAAATTTTTATATGAGCAAGTTTTTGCTCAAAATAGAAAATATCTACGGGAAATGAGGATTATTATGACAATAAGCCAGAGAATTTTTGAACTCCTGAAGGAAAAGCACCGTACACAAAAAGAGTTGTCCGAATATACAGGTATTTCTCCTGCTGCGATCAGCAGCTGGAAATCGAAAAATACCAATCCGTCTGCCGACAAGATTGTAAAGATTGCAGAATTCTTTAAAGTTAGTCCCGTCTATCTGCTGACCGGTTCTTCCACACTGCCGGAGGATTCCGGGGAAACGGTTCTTCTGGATACTCCGGACGGTTATCAAACCGGCATGGATACACCGGAGCACCGGATGCTTCATATGTTCCGCAGCTTAGACCGCACCCAGCAGGGACATGTGCTTGCAATCCTTGAAGCGATGCTCAATGGCGTTCATGTAATGAAGTAATTTTTTTTACGGCGCATGATATAGAACTATATCATGCGCCGTATTTTTCAAAGCTGCACTGCTGCTATTTTTTCTTCCATTGTGCATACAGAGTAATCTTTCTGCCTGCCTTTGTCGTCAGATTCTTAATTGCAGCTTTATTCTTATAGGTTTTCCCTTTTCCATTCTTTTTTGTATTCCAGCCCTTGAACGTATACCCCTTGCGCTTAAAGCCATTCGCCGGAAGCTTATAGCTTTTGCCATAGACAGCAGAAAGCGTCTTTGTCTTTCCGGTAACCTTTGAACCATTCGCCGAAAAGGACACCTTATACGGATTCGCTGTCCATTTTGCATACAATGTCTTATTTCCGACAGAACCCTTTTTGATCTGTGTGATCTTCTTTTTACACTTCGCATCGGTATACCAGCCCTTAAAAGTATAGCCCTTTCTCGTTGGTTTCTTTAAGGTAATCGTGGCTGTCGTAACCGTATACGTTGCAACGGCTCCCTTCGCTTTCGTTCCGCCATTCAGCTTATACGTGATCTTATAGGTATTCTTCTGCCACTGTGCATAAAGGGTCACTACGCTGCCATCTGTTGTCGTAAGCTTCGACCCATCTGCTTTGTCAGCATAGGTCTTACCGGAACCGTCTTTTTTCGTATTCCAGCCCTTAAAGGTATATCCCTTGCATTTAAAACTGTTCGCTGTGAGCTTTGTTCCCTTTCCGTAAGAAACGGTCTGACGTTTCATAGAACCGCCGGTTGCACCATTGCCCTGATAGGAAATGGTATAAGCCACCTCAAGCTTAGGAACCGATTCAAGCCTTGTTTCCCCACACCTCTTACAGGTATATGTCTTTATTCCTGCTGCCGATACCGTTGCCTTTTTCGTCACCTTGCCGCTATCCCATAAATGACCGGTTGCAGGGATCGATATCCATTTCGACAATGTTACCCCACAGTCACTGCATTCGGTTACCTTGGTCGATCCGCTTTCCGTACAGGTTGGCTGTACTGCCTCTTGTACAACTTTTTCTGTATGTTCATGCTTACCAATAGAGAAGGTAACTGCCTGCTTCTTCTCCTGCTGTGATGATTTCCAATCCGCTCCAAGATATGGATTGATCCTAAGCCTTGCCTTATCATCATTATGTGCAAGAAACTGTCTGCTACCATTGCCGACTGCCTGATCCTGCGGGATCACAGATCCGATCGAAATATCCGGGTTCGGCGGATAGATCTGATAATACAGTCCCTTACCGCCACTGATCTTCATATCATAATCTGTATTTCCATGTGCCGGAAGATCAAACAGATATACGGTATACGGATTCATCGTAATTGTATACGTTCCCGGAAAAGAGCATTTTTCCTGATATTTGATTTCCTTATAGATACGCATCGTTACCATACGCGCCTTATGATCTGCCCATTCTCCCGGTGTAATCTGAATGGTTTTTTCTGCATTTTCTTCCAATGTCTTCTCAAGATACAGGACCCCGGAGCCGCCTCCGCCCCCATCTCCATAGGATAAGCTGATGACCGCTCCATTTTCACAATAGAATTCAAACAGATAAGTGCCTGCTTCTTCCGGTTCGAATTTCCAGCTGATGCTTCCATTTGCAGATAAGGTCTGCTGATACTCTCCTTCCTCTGAAAGTACTTTCATATTAAACGTATTCCCATACTTTTTTGCATAAGCATCCAGTGTAGAGCCGGCATCTCCTATCAGTATCAATCCATTCAACGTCCTTGAAGAGTCTGCAATCACACACTTTGAATTCAAAACCGTAAGACTCTCTAAGAAAGAATATTTCTGTGCAAAATCCTCTCCGATAGAAGAAAATTCCTTTGGCAGATACAGATGCCGGACTCCTGCCGGACATGCAATAATTTCCGTCTGTTCTGCATTAAACAGCACTCCATGAAATACTGCAAACGAAGTATTACCATCTGCTAACCGGATCTCCTGTAAGGAAGCAGTATCCTTTAGCGCATCTGCCCCGATTGCCGTTACCGCTGCCGATATCCGCAGACTCTTTAACGAGCTGCATCCGGCAAAGACAGACTTCCCGATCGTCGTCAACTTCTCCGGTAAATCTATTTCTGACAACGCACTGCACCCATAAAATACATGATCTCCGATCTCTGTAAGCTCCTTCGGAAGTGTAATATGCTTTAAGCTGCTGCATTGATAGAATGCCTGTGCCTGAATCGTTGTCACTGTGTCCGGAATCACAACTTCCTCTAAGGCAGTACAGCCCGAAAAGGTATTCTTTATTGTTGTCAATGCCTTTGGCAGCGTCACATCCTTTAACGAAGTACAGGATGAAAAAACGGCATTGTCTAAGACGGTAACTCCTTCCGGTACAATAATCTTATAAAGACCTGTCCGGCTAAATGCACATGCTCCGATCTTTGTCAAGGCAGTCGGTAATTCTATATCGGAAAATGTACTACAGCCAGAAAATGCATATTCTCCGATCTGTGTTGTACCTGCAGGTATTGAAAGGGATTGCAGGGAGGTACAGTTGGCAAACAGAAAGGATGGGATTTCCGTAATTTTCTCCGGTAAGCTGGCAAACTGCAGATTCCCACATTCCTGAAATACCCCGGAACCAAGCCATGTAACTGCATCCGGTATCGGTATGGAAGTCAGACTGCTGCAATTTTGAAATACATGATCATAGATTTCCGTAACACTATCCGGAATACTCAGTTCGTGAAGAGATGTACAACCGGAAAAACAGCCGTCCGGCAGAAAGTTCAGTCCCTTCTTTAGTATCACACTTCCCAGGCTGCTGCACCCGGCTAATGCATAGTTTCCAAATGCGTCTGACGATGTGGTCTGTAGATCTTTCAGACTGCTGCATTCGTAGAATCCGTAATTTGGAATAATCCTCAGTGCTGAGGCATTCAGCCCCTGCAGGCTCATGCATTGATAGAATGCACCTTCGCCTATTCCATCTATCACTACATCACCGTTTCCAAGAGTATTCAGATTCCTGCAGCCATAAAATGCTCTTGCGCCAATCGCAAGATGCCCCGCTGCACCGGTAACAGCCGTCAGGTTCCCTGCTCCATAAAAGGCTTCCTCTCCGATTCCTACGACGCTCTCCGGCAAATCCACTGTGGACAGATCCGGATGATTCCGAAACGCTCCCGCTCCGATCTGCACTACCGTATAATCAGAAGCTATTCCGTTTTCCATATCCAGTCTTACTGTCTGTGGAATGGAAAGTGCCGTCTGATCTCCGCTATAAGACACCAGAACTGCCTGCTTCCAGATACCCGGAATATAGGAATATCCGTTTGTATCCGCAACCGGGCTTAAGGAATATAAAGGCAGATATTTCGTCAGATTTGCATCTGTATAATTCTCACCCCGGATATTACTGGTGATGATCGTACCTGCATCAATCGCAATTCCATACGCATTTCCTACAGACAAAAAAGTTGAAAAAGTCTTTGTATCTACATCAAACGTCAGTATATCGTCTCCATCTATCATATACAGCTTTCCATCATAGCTAAACAGTCCGGTCCGCAGACTTTTCCCGGTATCTGCATAAGATGCCACTTCCGTAAATGTTCCGTTCTCCCAGTTCAGGCGAAGCACCTTATTGTTACCGATCGTATACCAGCCTCCATTGCAACAGGTGATCGGACTTTCTATATTGTCCCACTCATAATGATCGAAGGTAGTATCGTCACATGCCACTCCGGTATTCCAGCCATCATGCCTGTTCACACCTTTTCCGATTGCTTCATCACTCAGCAAAAAGTAATCATGACATGCACGCCCATAAAGATCCGTCGTCGGATCATTCCATGTTACATCCACATGATACCAGTGACCATTTACATAGATCTCATTCCAGGCATGTTTCATTGATCCGCTCGAAGCTATGAGAACCGGTATACCAAGTGCTTCCATGACTGCCTGATATGCAAGTGCATAGGCTTCACATACACCTGTCTTATTGACCAGCAGGGAATAGGCATCATGGTGTGCAAGTGTATGATCATAAGTAGCTGTTGTAACCAGATAATCATTGACAAACAGTGCTTTTTGGACATCTGTCCACCCCGGGTCTACCTGCGCCACGATCTGATTCAGTGCCTGATCATATGCTGTCTTCTGTTCTGCGATCTGCGCTGCATCCGCAGTATAAGTATAGGTAACACTTACTGCCTTACCATCTTCCTTGCAGCTGATTTGCAGCTTACCTGTCACATAAAAAAGTCCACTGTTATCATTTACCACGGACTGATAAATGGCTGCGACCTCATCCGCAGTCAGGTCATACGCGCGAAGGTCTGTCTGTGGATTCATCTGTGTCAGATCTGTCCTTATTGCTTCCGCCGCCCCGGAATAATCTGTCCCATTTATCTCTGTCTTTTTTTCATCGTCCGCATCCGGGATCTCACCCTGCTCGAAAAGAGCGACATTCTTTTCCACGACCGTGACAGCCTGTGTTTTTAAATTCTCCTTTTCCGCGGATTCATCATCGAAAGTCACTGCCTGTACCGTTTCTGTCCCAGACTCCGCATTCTGTGCCAGAACCGGTTCTACGGATGTATTCAGTAACAACAATATGGCAAGAGCACCTGCAGTTATTCTGTTTCTCTTATGTCTGTCTTTCATATCCAGTCTCCATATCTGTGCATATTGTTTCATAATCTAAGTTAATCATATATTTTTCAAACAGGAAATTTACATCCCGTCTTTTAATTCCTTCATTGCTTTCCATGCCTGTTCAAAGCATATCTCATATAATCCGACCATTCCAGCTATCTCTACATTTCCATAAGGTTCTTCATAGGCAGAAATGTCTCCAAAATTTTTCAATGCAGCTTTAAAATTCTCATACTTTTTCATAGATTACAATTTCTTCCCTATCAATCGAATCTAACAATTCCTTCTGAACCGGCTTATCCAGATCAATCATCTCCTGAATTACCTTTGACTTGATTCCTGACTTTCCAAAACAAACTGCTTCTTTCATATAAACGACCATACCTTTTATACATATTATTTTCTATTATCAAGCCCCTTCGCAGATTTGTCAATTCGAGAATTTTTCACTATTAAAGAATCTTACAGTTGCATGAAATACCTGTCAGCTCAAAACAGGTGCACCTTCCTGATCCGAGCATGTTGCCAAATACAATTTTGTACAAATTCACAAATATGTATCTATAAATATTCACACTTTTTGAATATTTTTGTGCTTTCTATTGAATTTTCAATTATATATTGACAATCATTCATACAAAATCTATAGTGAAAATAGATTGTAAGCGCGTACAATTAAGGAACTTATGTATATACTATCTATTCTGACATACTAAGAATAGATAGTTGTTCAATCACACAAGAAGGGAAAATGAGAAAAGAAAAGTACAAGCAAGAATAATCAGTTTATTACTTTGTGCCGTTTTTGTATTATGTACAAATAATACGCCAGTATCAGCAAATACTGTTCAAAGAGTAGAAACAGTTTTCAATGGTAACGTGATTGATAAGGGTTGTACAACAGATGGCATACACTACATTGTTTACTCAACCCCTGATAGCCAATCACTAGTAAGTCCACAGTTAATTGATACCAAACGAAAAACTGTTACTGTAAATTTTAATGGTAATGTTATTCCACCAAAAACATGGAGACTTTCAGTCGTTGAAAATAATATTACCTACACTGGTACATTAGTATTACGAGATTATTTTTATGATAATTTATTTGGTCATAAAACAATCTCTGCTACATACACAGGAACTGTTGTAGCCGCTCTTTAAAACAAGCAAGGGAGAAATGTTATGTCAAAAAGTAAAATCTGTCGCCTGATCGGCATTCTTATGCTGATCCTGTTTCTTATTGTATACGGAGTCTCACTCTATCAGCAATTTATGATTCTTAGCTGGGTCAAACTGGTCGTTGTATCCTGCTACCTGATCATTATGAGTATCTTATTACTCCAGTCTGACAGAGCAGACTAGATGAAAACAGCCGTACAATCCATCAGAATTGTACGGCTGTTTTACATTCCTGTGCGAAGCACCTTATTTATTCAGAAGCTCTAAGACCTCTTCCTTTGTGCTTACACCAATGAGCTTGCCACTAAAGACACCGTTTTTCATCAGTACCAGTGTCGGAATGCTCATGATCTGATACTTGAGTGCAAGAGATGCCTGCTCGTCTACATTGACCTTGCCGACCTTTACCTTGCCCTCTAATTCCTCTGCCAGTTCTTCTACAACCGGTGACATCATCTTACATGGTCCGCACCACTCTGCCCAGAAATCAAGCAATACCGGTACGTCACATCCTAATACTTCTGTTTCAAAATTATCGTTTGTAATTGTCATTACAGCCATGTTTTTCTCCTCCTGTATTCTTTTTCTTTTAGTTATTCTTACCGAATTCGGATAAAATTAATCCTTCGTTACGATCCAGTGTCATGCCAACACTCCACGCATTGACAAATAACAGTAACGGATTACCCTTTAAGTCTGTGATCTTCTTCATATCCGAAGTACCGGACAGCTTATCCATATCAATATCCTTATTTTCAATCCAGCGGATATGCTCATATGGAAGGTTCTCTAAACGGATCTCAACATTGTATTCATTCTCCAGACGATATTTTAATACATCAAACTGTAAGACACCGACAACGCCTACGATGATCTCTTCCATGCCGCTGTTATACTCCTGGAAGATCTGGATCGCACCTTCCTGTGCGATCTGCATAACACCCTTAACAAACTGCTTACGCTTCATCGTATCGATCTGTCGTACCCTTGCGAAATGCTCCGGTGCAAACGTAGGAATTCCCTCGAATTCGAACTTATTCTTTGCAGTTGTGATCGTATCTCCGATTGAAAAGATACCCGGATCGAAGACACCGATAATATCTCCGGCATATGCCTCGTCGATAATCTTACGCTCCTGCGCCATCATCTGCTGCGGCTGGGACAGCTTGATCGTCTTACCACCCTGGATATGCTTTACTTCCATACCTGCCTCAAACTTACCGGAACAGATACGCATAAATGCAATACGGTCACGGTGGTTCTTATTCATATTCGCCTGGATCTTAAATACGAATGCAGAAAAGTCTTCGGAAAACGGATCAATAATTCCAATATCTGCCTTACGCGGAAGCGGGGATGTTGTCATCTGTAAAAAGTGCTTTAAGAAGGTCTCTACACCGAAGTTTGTGAGTGCAGATCCGAAAAATACCGGTGAAAGCTCTCCCTTTGAGACAAGCTCCATATCAAACTCTGCGCTCGCACCATCTAATAACTCGATCTCTTCTAATAACTGATCGCGGTACTCCTCTCCGATCTCTTCGATAAGAGCCGGATCATCAATATCTAATTCCTTCTCGGTACCTTCCTTCGTTCCCTTTAAGGTATCTGCAAAGGTCATGACCTTTTTGGTATTACGGTCATAGACGCCCTTGAAGTTCTTGCCGGAACCGATCGGCCAGTTGACCGGGCAGGTTGCAATTCCAAGCTCTTTTTCAATCTCATCTAAAAGATCAAATGTATCATTCGCATCACGATCCATTTTGTTAATGAAGGTAAAGATCGGTATATGACGCATGACACATACCTTAAAAAGCTTTCTCGTCTGCGCCTCTACACCCTTCGATCCATCGATGACCATGACTGCGGAATCTGCCGCCATCAGGGTACGATAGGTATCCTCTGAGAAGTCCTGATG
>OBLI01002671.1_pt1 | contig 14770 bp, 14 predicted proteins | sample 1519701 | NCBI WGS metagenome assembly OBLI01 (sample SAMEA3663005, study PRJEB22513) | pig gut metagenome | biome: pig gut; feature: pig-associated habitat; material: faeces | place: France | collected 2012 | reverse complement strand
TTCGTATTATACCAAGTCAGCGAACCGTATGGAGTGATTTGATTATATCTATTCAGTGCCGCCGTATCATACGCCGCCCGTAAGTTTCTCGTATATTGACTATCGGCAAGTGTTCGCCCTTTCTCCATTGCCTCCGCTAATGAACGCTTCTGTGCCTCTATACTATCGCCTACATAATCGGGCTCGTCGCCGAAAAGTCCTCCAAGTACATCTCCCATAACTAACCTCCAAATAAGCCTTTAATACCTGACATTATTTTATTGCCGAGCCCCAGTCCCTGTCCGCCATTATTGAGATAACTCAACGCCATACTGGTCAATGGACTATTTCTAAACATCCCGCTCCGCAGCATAGCCTCCATTAACTTATTCCTCTGTGCGTTTTGCTGTTGCTGCTGCTGTCCGAGAGTCCGCAACTGATTAACCTCCGCCGTATTATCGGACACTGGATTAGTCTGCACCCCTTGCCCCATAATGTTATTGCCCCACCATTGCGAGTAAGGGCTGAACCCTGTTGCTCCAAAACCCATCATATTTATTCTCCTTGCTTATCAAAATGGACTTTTTCATTTTTCGTCAAAGTCCCATTGTTTATATATTTACACTCCCGCCGCAGCATTCCCATAATCACTAGGTCATCTCCATTTTTATATTCCCGCAAGACGCCCTCTTTGCGAAATCCTAGTCGGCGTAGCACTTTCAGGCTTGGCTCGTTCCAGCTATATACACCCGCAGTAATTCTATTAACTTGTAGAGCATTATACACGAAATCCAGTGAAATTTCAAACAATTTCTCACTCGCCCATACTCGTCTAATTCCTCGCATATGCCCCTCTATATTGCCGTGCCTATGCCCGTAAAAGCCGATTATTCCTGCTACCTCGCCCCGTTCAGTTCTCGTGCAGAAGCCCACTATATCGTTCAGCGGGGGCTGGTCTAATGGCTTCAATAGTAGATTATGCAGTTCCCACTTCGTAGCAACATCAACAAATAATTTCATATCATCCCTCCGCTTTGCGTAATTAGGTCAAAGCCAACTAGTGCGATATCTTGCCCTTTGGCTGCTATTTTAAGCCGCAGCGACATCGCTTTACCTATATAGTGGCTGATAGTAGTCCAGTCCTGTGATACACGAGGCGTCCCTACCCAAAAGGCGTCATCCCATATTGCCTCGTCCCATATACCAAGCGGACTAATCGCCATAGTTCTCGGCGTTCGGAGCCGTTGGAGTTCTTTATAATCGCTATCTATAACTAGCGAATATTTAACATCTATTAGTTGCGACTGAAATGTAGGGCGTATTAGAGTAATCCTGCTATTCGTTCCTCGTCCGCTCGGGAACATATACGCAGTTTTCATTATCGCTGTTATAAAGTTCTTATTGTCCGTATAGCCCTCCCAGAACTTGTAAAAATACCTGTCGGACACGCAATAAACACTATCTCTGTGATTAGTGAAAGCGCTCATATGCAGGTCTTTAAATCTGCACCACGCCCTGCTCTCCGTATTCAGCACATATTGAATATAAGTATATCTCGGCTGCCCTGTGTCCTCATCGTCCCTACAATCGTGCAGGAAACTACATATAAGCATATTCTGCTCTCCGTAGAGGCATAGCGAACAATATTGCCCTATCTGTTGCAGTGTTAAATTTCTTTCCTTGCCAACTAACCTTAATCTATCTACTGCTTCCAGCCAGGCATTATGAATAATCGCACTAGACATAATGGAGTGTTTAATTTCTATGGTTTGGAACATCTCACTAAATGCTAGTAGTCCATTCTCGGTCATTAGTATTATATCGCCGCCATACTTAATAAAGCAGTTAGCGGAGAGCGGTTTAGGAATATCATAAATCCCTACTAGTCCCCAGTCGTTATCACTATTTGGATTATTCCCCTTATATACTGCTACTTGCCCCTCTGTGCTGAATATGCAGAGATAGTCGTCCGCTCCGCTTCCGCTGTCAAGCGTCAGGTTCATAATCTTTATAATGGAGCCCCCTCTATTCCATAGTGAGCCAAGCGGGAGTTGGTATAATGTTTTATCTTTCTCTGTTCCAGCTATCGCCAAGACATCTAAATAATACAATACATCACTATTCTTCCGAGCCATCCATAATCGCCGCTTAAACGAGCAGACATCTACCCACTCGGTGCTGTAATCAAGGGCTGGAGTACTCGCACTATCTAATATAGTCCATTTAGTTCCGTCATATACTCTCGCCTTATTAACTCCATCGCCGCAGCAGCACCATAACCAGTCCCCTCCCGCATTTGAGAAATTCACGCTTTGCCATAGTCCATTAGTTGCAGGGCTGTCAATTTTCAATACGGGCGCAGTGTGCTTATTAGTATCTAACTTAATGAAGCCCTCGTCGCTAACTGCAAACAGACAATTACCCGTAGAAGTAGCAGGTGCGTATGAAAGTAAGCGGACAAAAGGCGGTCTGTCTTTTTTACCTATATCATAGCAACTGCTATATAAAACATAACCCTTTCGCAATTGCAGGTCAGACGCTCTCGGGAAGAAGTTATCTAGTATAAGTGCATATCTGCTCTGCATATTCGCCAAAGGGTCTCGTATATTCAAGCCACTAATAGGTGCGATTATAGTGGAGGGAGTAGCAGTCGGTCTCGCCCCACTATTCATTACTTGCCTACGCATAATTATCTCCTTATATCAATGCCCCTTTTCAAAATTTGACAAAAGGGCATTCTGTTCCAGTTCATTCTCAACTAGTCGGGCGTATCCCTGTATATCTCGCCAGTGGTCTATGAATAGCGGATTGCCCTGCACTATTCTTGCGAGTTTATGTGCTATCATATCCATAGCCTCTACCATATAAGGCGGAATGCGAGGGAATTTATCGCCTTGCCGCAGTATATATTTCAGGTCATACGAGGTCTTGGTGATATCTCTAAACTCGCCGCAGGTCTTGGTGCGTTCCTTGATAGTGTTCTCTATATCGCTCATTTAATAATCTCCCAGCTCCCAGCAGGAACTAATACAGCGGGTTTAATATCCCTGAAATCGCCTCCATTAAGGCTTAATTTAGGTTTAGTCATATCATATCCCGCCTCGTGCGCTACTGCGTCCTCGTAATTTCTAAACGGCTCCATATATGGTAGTCCTTTCTCCTCTTTCCAGCGCCAACGCAGCCCCTTTATTATCAATACTTCGGGCAACAGGAATTCGTCAGTGTCTTTGGTGAAATACTCCTTATATACTGGCTGGTCGGGGTTTGTTCTATCTATCACAGGGGCGTTGGACTGATATTCAAATGCAAGTATCGTGCCCTCCGCAGGTGCTGGATATAAATACAGGCAGCCGTCCATTATTCGGTAGCTAGAAAACGGACTGCTATAATTCAGTGCCTGTTGGAATTGCCAGTCTTGCGGATTTTCCCTATATATCGGTAGGCGTCTATCTCTGTCCCAGATAGTGTCGTTAAGTATTCTCGCACAGCCAGGAGCGATATCTTTCAAACTCCCCTGATTTTCCTCCGCCCGAGCCTCTATAACAGCCTCCTTGCGTAATTGTTGCCAGTTCCAGCGCCGCAGTAAATCCTCTACTATCTCATTCGCCAAACCTGCTAGTTGCATTAACTGATTATCTGCACTACCGAATACTATCTGTGTCTCGGGCAAAGCAGTTCGCCTGGAAAACTCATTTATTATTCCCAGTAGGTTCATCTTTGTCCTTTGCCTGTAATGCTTTGAGTTGGTTCGTTAGTTTAGTGTTCTGTCCTCGCAGTGCCGTAATCTCGGCTTTGAGTTTGCTAATCTCCTCCGCTATGCGTCCTGTATCTTTACTCGCTTTCAGGTAGTCCGCTGCTCGTTCTTTGAGTAGGCGTCCGCCCATCCCGAGCCGCATAATTCCCTCCTCGTTCAACTCTGCTAACTGCTCTAATGTATGAATGTTAGCGTGGAGGCAATTCTCTATCTGTGCTGGAGTTGCCATACACCAATTTTTTATCGGCGTCCCTGTCTCTAATAGTTCGCCTGATTTTTTCCACTCGTTATATTTAAAGCGAAAAGCCTCAATCCAGGAAGCGGGGTAATCACTGCTCTCTATTTGTTTAAGCCATTGTTCGGCAACTCGCTCGGTAGTATCACGGCTCCCTGCTGGAGTTATCAATGCATAGGCGACATCTTTGGCGACATAGTGCCCCGCCTCTATACTGGCATTTCTGTCTTCCACTGCTCTCCATTCAAAACTAACATAAGGCGGTGCTGCATTCATTACTTCACTCATATCATACTCCTTTACTTGTTTATAAGAGAATGCCCTTTTGTCAAAAAATGAAAAAGGGCGTTTTCGTTTAGTTAATTAAAGATGTGGATTGTTTAAGTAGATTGGATAGAGGTCGGTCGGTGTGCCGCCAATCTTCACACTAATCTTGTTAGCGGGGTCTCCTGCGAACGCCCCTATAATCTCTACACTACCATAGGAGTTAGAGGAAACTATATTACTAGCAGCAATAAGATATACCTTATTTCCTTTGGTCAGAGCGGCATCTACCTGAACATAGGCAACTCCGCCTGTTTGAATGTAGTCGCCATTGCCGTCTTTGATATATACTCCAAAGATAGGGGCTCCAGCAACGTTTTCAGCGGTCGCCTCGCCCTTGTCGTTGATATAGAAGCCGCCGCCGAGTCCGAGTTTATAGGAGGTATTTTCTCCTCTCCCGATATACATAACTTCCCCTGCTACATTATTATCATTATCAACAACTACTCGCTTAAAGCCGATAGGTTGTTCGCTGGTTCCAGTGCTATTGGCTCCTACAATTTGAAGTCCGAGCCGTTGATTATCTGCAAATGTGAAATTAAAAGCCATTTTGTTTTCTCCTTTTATGTTGTAGTGTCAATCATAACGCCTTGCAATTGTCTATTAGAGCAGGTCAAATTACCTTGCCAAAGAATAGGAATAACTGCGGCGTCCTGGTTATACGGGCGAACCTCGTCAAGTGTTTTGAGGTTAGCGTCCTTATGAACCACTAATTTAAGATAGTCGGTATTGAGGAAGTAGGCGTGTTTTGGAGGCATACCACTCGCCCCGTCAAAGAATACATCGCAGGACTTATATTTGAGCGATACGAAGCCGCCATTTGCCTTTGTCTCGTCAGTGTAGCGTTTGATAGATAACTGCGACTGCTCAAAGAATTCATAGAACTCATTACTCATTACTATCATATCGGGCTGGTCGCTTCCTCTCGTGAGTTCAATCCATAGTGATAACATATATTTTTCAATGTTATCTTTACTGATTTTAGCACCTGCTCCTCCGCCGATAGGGCTGTTAGCGTCCTGCACTTTATTACGCCAAAATTCCCAAGTAGCAGAGTTAATTCCGCCGATAGTTCCCTGTCCGTTGTCAGCGACTAATGCTTGAAGCCCTGTGATTTGATTAGGGAGCGTTCCGTCGCTATAAAGGTCTCGGGAGAAGTTATTCTTAAAGGTTCGCATAGCGTTTTTCATACGAGCCTTGACGAGGTTGATAATGCGACTATCACCGCTATTTTGACGCATTTCCAAGCCACTCGCTACGACATTGATAGCGATTTGCTTCCAGGCGTATTCGGCGGCACTAATAACATCACTCGCACCGATATTGAGGACATCATAGCCGCTATAACGCTGATAGGTATTATTCTCGGCGTAGTCCAGCGGTTCAACGATAGTCAAGCCGCCGTCCTCCGTGCGAGTATTGCCTTTACTCTTAATTCTACGCAAGAGTGCGTTATGTTTAGAGACATTATCTGTAATTTCTTTTCTGTGTTTTCGCCAAGTAGTAGAAACCAACTCGGTAAATGTTGCATTTGGACTAGCCATTTATTTTCTCCATAGTTCTAATTTATTAAACATACTAGCGAGATTTGATATCCCGTAGTGCTTCCCATAAAGTATCATCCATAGAGCCCATTGTCGTTTCACTCCCTGCCCTTTGACTTCCTTTAACATTCGCCGCAGCCATTTTTCCAGCCGCCGCTACTTTTGCCGCTCCCGCTTCTGCTACTGCTTGGCTTGTAGTAGCCTGTAATTTCGCCCGAATACTGGGAACTAGCCATATAGCCTTATTATACGCTTCTTTTAAATCATTTGCAAGTCCCTTATTGATTAACTCCGTCATCATCGGCACTGCTTCATCAAAATAAGGTGCGTTTTCTTTGTCCGCCGCCATCGCCTCTATCTGCTGACTGCAATACTGCTGCTGTGCGAGTTGCTGCTGCTGCATACTTTGCGCCTGGAAGTTCGTGAGATTAGCGATTTGCTGTCTCATCATCTCCATTTGGTCAGGCAAGGGGCTGGTCGCTCCATTTTGGTCGGTCGCCACTCCATAGTGCAAAGCAAGGGCGGTAAAGGCTCGGGCTTTCTGCTCGGGCGTCCCTGCACTCAATAATCTATGCACCTCGCACATATCTCGCATAAAGGCATACGGGTCTTGCCCCTGCTGCTGCAATACAGGTAAAACATCTTTAACCGCCTGAAATGCTCTTTGCCCTATATTAGCGAACTGCTTATATTGGTTCAGCCCGTTAAAGATATCTTGCTCCCTTTTCTGTATTTCCGCCTGAACCTGTGGCGGTAATTCGTTCCAGTGCGCCGCCGCCTCTGGTCGCCAAGTGCGAGGAGCAGTGCTAGTCGGCTCCGCAGGGTTTGCCGCAGGTGCAGTGTTTGCAGGTTGCGAGGGCGAGGCATTGGTCGCAGTAGGTTCGCTCGTAGTGTCGGGCTTTTTTTCCTCTACTGCTTCCTCAACAGGCTCGGGTCGTTCCCGCTCCTCGCCCAGCACATCATCCATAATATCCTCTCCTGCCTTATCAAGGTCTAATTCCGTAGTTTGTTCTAACTCATCACTCATAAAATACTCCTAAAATAAAATGGGACTTTTCAAATTTTGACAAAAGGGCATTCTTTACGCCCCTAAATCTAATGCTAACTGCTCCTGTTGGCGAGGGCTCATCTTTTCCACTTCTCGGGCGGCGGTCTCACATATCTTGTCCTCTAACGCCTTATCCGCCTCCGCCCGAACCCTTGCAGCATCTCGTGCCTCGCCTGGTTCCAATACTCGGCAATGGTGGCGTTTGAGATTTTCCTTGTGTTCTCGCTTCCCGCTAATTAGTTTGCCTGTTATAGGGCAATTATAGGGCTCATAGTCGCCTCGCACTATCGGGCTCGGCATTAACTTAATCATAGGCTTATTGCAGCGAGGGCATTTATACTCCCGCTCCTCTATTTTGAAATATATCTCTACCTTATGATTACAATCTACACATTTATAGTCAAAAAACGGCATATCATTCTCCTTTTAGTTAATTACTTGCTGTTCCGCCTTTCCCTGTTCGCCAGTTAGAGGCGTCTATTACTCTTTGTCCTTTATCTGCTCCATAGGGCAACATCTCGGTCTGCTGGGCTTGTATCATCGCCTGTTCGTTCTGCTGTTGCCGCAGTGCCTGATTAGCCATTGTCTGGCGTATCTGTGCCTCTGCTTTCACTCGTCCGAGTTGTTCTTTCATAGCGATTTCCTGCTGCTTAACCTGCAACTCCTGCGCTTTAAGTGCCATATCCATCTCGGCTTCTTTTTGTTTTTGTTGCAGTTGCAGTTGTTTAAGTGCCAAGTCCATTTGCCCTTTTTGCGCCTCCACTTGCCCTTTCTGCTGAATTTGCTGAATTTTCGCCTGTGCTTCTTGCTCGGCAATTTTCCCTTTCTCGTCGCCCTGCTGTTGCGGCATAGTGATTTGTTTAAGACTATCCTCTACATCCTCGCCGAAGCGATATTTGCGAGTAATCGCCAGTAGCATTTCCTTACCAGCCTCTATCGGCAAATATCCCTGCTGCACTAACGGCGCTATACCATTCATAAATTGAGCGAATGCATTAAGGAATGCTCCGAGTTTTTGCCCGTCTTCCGCAGCCTCTGGTTCTATGGTGCTGTTGGCTTCAATATCTATGCGATAGTTCCTTACGACGCTGTTTTGCAGGAATTGTATTATTGTCTCCCAGTTCGGTTTATCTATCACTTTTTGATATTTCAGTATTTGTTCGCCCAGTGCTTGGAGTTGTTGCCCTGCTCTCGGGTCTTGCTGCGCTATCATCTGCAATTGCCCAGCCTGTCCTTGCAGTTGCTGCAACATCATCTGCGCCTGTTGCTGCTCCTCCTGACGAGGGAATGGTAGTCCAGTCATTTTAATAAGGGTCTCGGGCTGCATACGAGTAGCAATCTCGCCCATTACTCGCAAACATTCTCGCACAAACATACTTACCTGCTTTTGCAGTCGTCTTAATCGTAGTGCGCCCCATTGGTTCTTATATTCCTGTGCCGTCGCTGTCTCGTAAGCACTGCTACTTCCCCTGATAATATCGCTAATTCCTGTAATCTCATAGATAATTTGCTTAATCTGGTCTCGTTGCGTATAGAGTTGTTGCAATACGAGCACTAATTCATTGAGCGGCATAAGCCATATAGACCTGTCTAATGTTTGCCCCTGCTGCATAGCCACTACATTCTCGGCGGCAATTAGTTCATTATCGTCCGCCTCCAATACTCTATCCAGTCCGCCGACAGTGCTATCATAGAAGCCTCGCACTTTAAGCGCCTCTATAATTCGGGCAATTCGCAGTGTTATTCTATTGAGTTCTTTCGCCTGTCCCTCGTAAGCGGCATATAGTGGAACGGGCTCCAAACTACTAATCTTTGGAAAGAACATCAAGGGCGTTGCAATCGGGAAAAAGCCTGATAAATGCAGCGGGTCGTCCGCTACTCGCAACATCTGCTCGGGAAGGTCAGGGCTGATAAAATAAACTTTCCTGCTAGTCTTGTCCCATATCTCCCATACTTGCCCTAGATATTTTTGCCCCTCGTCGTTCTCGCCGCCTTGCCAACTTTCCTCGTCCTCGTTATGGTCAGCCTCTGCACTACTAACATTTAGCGGCAATCGGTTCGCTATATCGCCGAAGTTCTCCCTTAACTGCTCTCGGGTCATGAAGTGCTGGAAAGCGACCCAACTGACATCTTTCCATTGTTTAGCGTAGGCGTGGCGGAAGCGTTGCCAGGCGACAATCTCTGCACTAATTCCCTCGCTCTCTATCTCTTGCTCCCCGCTGAACTCATAACGAAAACGCACTACGCCTCGCCCTACGACAAGGGCTTCTAATAGTGCTTGTTCTATAATCGTATCAAAATGCGGACTATCTTGCAGATTATTATCCAGTAGGAATTCCAGCGCCCGTTGCAATACCAAGCCCCCAGCCCTTGCTACTTCATCATCATCCTTAAAGCGGCGTCGCACATCGGGGCGAGGTGTCATATTATAGAGGGCTGGGCTTATAGTCTCTGTATTCGCATAGAGTATATTATAAAGTGTATCCCTGCGGCGTTCGCACTCAAACATCTCTACAAGCCTTTTGGCGTCTTTGCGCCAGTTCTTTTCCCTCTTATAGGCGTCTCGCAACTCCTCCAGCCAATACTGAATAAGCGAGGCTTCTTTTTTGTTTTCAACAATGCCCTTTTTCATTTCCTGTACAAGTCCCATTTCTTGCGTTTCCATACTCTACTCCATATAGTCCTCGCCCGTATCCTCCATTGCTAGGCGTTTTTTGCGATTTCTCTCTATTAGTTCATTTATAGTCATCTCACTAGGTAGTTTCGGGTAGTTATTATATAACTGCGAGGGGCGTGGAGTCAATATATGCGGTCGGCTCATTATAGCGTAGCGGGTCTCGTCGGCGGCGTGGTCTTCGCCCTCCGTATCCAAGTCCTCCATATTGTGCTCGTCGTGTTGCAGGGTTGGAATTGTGCGTATAGTGTCCTCACAGCAGTCCAGGAAAAACAGCATAGGGTGCCCCTCCTTGCCTAATAGTCGCTGTCTCATTACTTCCCAGCCGCTTTGCCGTCTATTGTCCGCCCTACGCCATCCGCAGCCAACTATCGCCATCGTCTCGGCAATAGACATCCCGCCATCTCGTATGAATATAGCAGGGTCGGCAACTCCATAACGAATTCGCTCCCCTGCTTCTCGGTTCAATATTCCCTCTGCTACTTTATCGGCGGTCATTTTCAGTCCTGTATTTATTCCACTTGCACCATACCATTCCCTATATTTAACGAGGGCTCCTTTCTGCACGAAAAAGCGTCCTATCTCATAGTCCCTATCGGTCATAGCATACCAGCCAACACTGAAAGGTTTAGCCGAGCCCCAGTCAAACGCCCTGAAACGGAGTAATTGAGGGTTGTTAGCCATCCCGCATTTTTTCCACTCAATAGCGGGAATGATATGCTTCTCCTCGCTGAACTCGCTGAAAAAGGCTCCGTCAATTATAGACCAGTCGCCCTCTAACCAAGCCCGAACAAGTGCCTCGCTTCCGCTTTGCCGAAGCCGCAGTATATAGGTCGGGTCGTTTTTCATTAGTAGTTGATTGTCGCCAACTTTACTGGGAATGAATACACGAGAAAGCGATACGGTTTTCCAGTCGCCGTCCTCCGTTGGAATTCTCGTGGTCTCTTTGATTATCTTATAGCCCTCTGGTGCAGGGTCTATGTATCTCGCCTTAACCCAGTTGTGCCCCGCCCCGCCTGGATTACCTGTTAGTCGCATACCGACAGGAACTCCTGCACCACTACGCAAACAGGCTCGGAGTTTGTTAATCGGGACAGGACTAGGGAAATTGGTCGCCTCCTCTATGTATATGCGTGTATAGTTGTGCCCCTGATACTCCTCTGCGTCGCTATCGTGCTCCAAATAGGCGAACTTTAACCGAGCGCCGTTAGCCATTATCCACTCTTTTTTCTGCTCGTTATATCTTGCCCCGATTTTAGGGAATATTTGTTTAGTTCGGGCGATAACCTCGCTCAATTGGACGAGTTTGCGACGGAAGAATATCCCTATCGCATTCTCGCCATACTTGTTGCTATGTGCTAACCAGTCGCCGATACTGCTCTCGGTCTTGCCGCCGCCCCGTGCCCCGCCAAAGAATACTTCAAACACAGGACACTCTAACAGGTCGGTCTGGCTGCCTGGCTGCGGTTGCCAAATAACTTTCTGCTTATAGTCGTTAATATGCACCTATTCCTCCATATTATGCGTTATGTTGCGGTCGGCTTCCACTACACCTCCTCGCCCTCTCGCCCACTGCTCCTCTGTCTGTGCTTGTTGCGGTAGGGCAACTACGAAGTTCTGCTGAATATTCGTATTAGATAGTTTATTATTCCCGCCATAGCCCAGTCCTTTTGCAGCGATATCAAGGGCTTTTAAGATGGTCGCATTATCACATTCATCGTCCTCTATGCGCTCTTGCAGTATATCAAGGGCTCTATTAGAGAGTGCTTCAAAGCGGTCAGTAATGGTGCGGGAAATAAAGGGGTCTATTAACGCCTCTTTGCGTTCAGCGAGTTTTTGTTTGAATGCACTACTTGCCGTGATTTGATAAGCCCAATTGATGGAGCGATTAAATGCCTGTGCAATCTCGGGTGCGTTATATTCGGGGTGCTGTAATACTAAATCCACGACAGCCTCTAAACGGAAAAGACTAATCGCTTTCTTTGGTGCTGGATAATCACTCTTCGCCTCCACTTTCGGGCTGCGTTCTTTCAATAATTTATTCGGGTCTGATATTTGCATAGTCGCTCCAGTTAATGGTTGTAGGGAAGCCTCTACTAACCGAAAGGAGGTGGATTTGCGGAAAAGTTAGTAGAGGCTTATGTGCGTATTATAACTAAATAAAATATTTTGTCAAGCCCCTTGCATTTATTTTTTAGTTGTGCTATACTACTGCTCTGTCATAAGAACTACCGGCAAAGTATGAAGTAAAAAAGAAGTGAAAATGATATATCAACCTCCCTAAATACAGGGGGGTTTTTACTTATACAATGCCCTTTTTCATATTTTGACAAAGTCCCATTCTCCCGTTAGTAGAGTAGAGTAGAGTAGAGTAGAGTAGTAGAGTAGTAGAGTAATAAAATAGTAGAAAAAAAAAGACTTGACAAATGCAGAAAAATAGATTATCATTGGTAGGTGGGGGGATGGGCGGCGGTTATACTACTACTGGCTATTCGCACTACTACTCGCTACTCGTATATAGTTAGTAGTATAGAGGACTAGTACTAGTATAATGCAATAGTGAAATTCTACGAATTTCCAATATATACTACTACTATATGGTTATATACTCTACTACTAACGATAAACCAGTACTAGGGGAAATCGCGAAAATGGGACTTTGTCAAATGCTGACAAAAGGGCATTGTATATATAACGGCAAACCCCAAAAAACTCCTCCAGTTGCGTGTCAGTGGAATACTCCTCTCAAGCCAACACTGCAAACCCCCATTTTTTCGGTTCGCACCCCCCCTCTTGACATTTTTTGGAGAGTAGTGTATAATTATTTTTGCTATTATTTTATACTGGCTTTTGGACGGAGTTATGATTTGAAAAATCTACTGAAATATATAATAATGCTCCTGCGGAAAATTGAAAAAATTCTGCAAAAAATCACGCAGCGGAAATCGTGAAAACCCGCACTGGACGGGGCAGGGAGTTTGCACTCCCCTCTCACAAAACCCGAAGCGAAGCCGCTTCACATTTTAATTTTTCCACTCCCTGTCAGCCCAGCTCCTCGTGGAAATGCGAATAATTCTCATTTGATACTTTTTCACATTTTGCTTGTTAGAAACATTTTGCAACAGAGAGGGCGTTTTATTTACGAATAATTATCATTTGCTTTTTATTATCTTTTGTATTATATTGTTAATTCAAAAGTATTATTATTTGCACTGCTTTTTTATTTGCACTGCATTAGCATTTGAATATCATTAGCATTTGAATATCATAATCGTTTGCAAATCATTAGCATTTGCACTGCATTCTTTTTTGCATAACATAATCATTTACATAACATAATCATTTGCAAATCATTTGCATTTAATAATTATTTTCATTTACATAACATAATCATTTGCACTGCATTCTTTTTTGGAAATCATAATCATTTGCAAATCGTTTGCATTTAATAATTATTCGCATTTGCAAATCATTTGCATTTACATTAGCACTGCAAATAATAATCATTCGCATTTGCAAATCATTTCTATTTAATAATCATTAGCATTTGCAAATCATAATCATTTAATAATCATAATCATTTAATAATCATTTGCAAATAATAATCATTTGCATTTGAAAATCGTTATTAGAATATAATCATTTGCATTTGAAAATCATTTGCAAATAATAATCATTTTCATTTAATAACAATTTGCATTCAATAATCATAATCATTTGCAAATCATTAGCATTGAAAAATCATTAGCATTGAAAAATCATTTGCAAATAAAACGCCCCTTTGCCAAAATTTGAAAAGGTGCATTCTTTATTAAAAATAACTATGAAAATAGAAAATTTCATAAATTTTTATAATGCTGTGATTTTAATCACATTTTTTAAAATAGTTATTAACTTTTTTTATTTTGTTGTTTTTATGCTACTTTTTATTTGCTTTTTTATTTATACTACTTTTGAATTATTTTCATAGATTTCTAAAAATTTTCGTTATTAAATTTAACTATCGCAACAATAGAAAAATTTAATCGCAAAACCCCTTGACAAAGCCGGAAAGCCCCGCCCGTTCGGGCTTCCCGTTTTCATTAAAATTTTTAATAACAATAGAATTTTCCAAAAAATACAAAAAATTTAAATTTTTTTGAAAAAATTTTTAAAAAACACTTGACTCCGAAAATTATTTGTTTATAATGTGCTGCAACGAAAACGAAAAAACAATTTGAAAAAAATTTGAAAAAATTTTAAAAAAATGTTAAAGTTTTCTAAAAATCGTTCGTTATTAAAATTAACAAAATTTATAATCAAAATAATAAATAGTTTTTGAAAGGATTTTTAAATGATTATATAAATATAATATCTAATATAAATAGTTTTTTGAATTCTATTTAAAAATTCAAAATTTCTTTTTAACAATTTCTTTTTAACAATTTTCTTTTTAACAATTTTTAATTTATATATAAGGATAATCAAAATGGAAAATATTTCTAAAAACAATTCAAATGTTAATAACAATTCAAATGTTAAAGCAAAAGAATATTTAGCAACGCACCTGCTTAATCACCTTTCAAAAGATGAAATTGAAAGCATTCTAAAAATGAAATATGATGAAGTTATAAATTTGAAAGATGATGGCACCGTCTTTTTCAAATATAGACTAAAATTAGATGAAAATGGTGCGTTAAAAGGCTACTGCTATGATAGCATTGAATTAAAAATCAATAACGAGTTGCTATATCATTTTTGTTTATATGGCGTGAAACAAAAATTAAAAGATATTTTAGCAATAGATAAAAAAGTTAAGACCAAAGATAAAGATGGCAACGAAAAAACAACGTATTTTAATTATAGCGAAAGCGAATTAAAAGCGAAAGCAAAAGAAAGGTTAGAAAAGTTTGCCGTTGCGTTTGAAAGCGGTTCGTGGACGATTAGAGCCGAGAAATTAAATGTTAAAATTGAAAATGTAAAAAATAAAGTTATTTATTATAACATTTTAAATTTGCGTTTTAACAATTTTGACCAGCCAACCGCCCTGCTGCTTAATAAACAAAATGAAAATCTCGTTAAAGAAGTTTATGCATTAAACGAAAATGATTTCAAATTAAAATGTAAAGAATATAATGTAGAATAAACATTATATAAATTCACTTGGTAAATAATATTTATATTTTCCACGCTTTTTATAAATATTATTTTGTTAGAATAAAAAGCGTGGAAA
>OBLI01002670.1_pt1 | contig 14777 bp, 15 predicted proteins | sample 1519701 | NCBI WGS metagenome assembly OBLI01 (sample SAMEA3663005, study PRJEB22513) | pig gut metagenome | biome: pig gut; feature: pig-associated habitat; material: faeces | place: France | collected 2012 | reverse complement strand
AACATATCTAATTTACTAATTAAGGCTTTTTCTTGCTTTCTTAAATCATTTATACTGTTATTAACTTCACTATCATCTTTTTTATTAATACTTTTAGATATTTCTGATAAATCTAATTTGTTTAAATACTTTTTACAAGTATTTTTAATAGCTTCTAGCAATGCTTCCTCTAATTTTTCATACGGACTAAAATGAGGTTCACACATTCTTCTTTTAGGATCTCTTGAATATCTATTGCAATTAATAGTCCAATAATCATGATTTTTTCTATAAGAAATTGTTAAAGTATTGCCACATTCCTTACAATATAATAAATTTTCGAATAGCCTTTTTTCTCTCTTAGTAATAGTAGTTTTAGTAGTTCTTTTAATATTATTTTGAACACTTTCAAATATAAATCTATCTACTAACGGTTCATGGGTATTTTTAACAATATCCCAATTACTTTTTGGTAATAATTTTTTCTTTTTGGATTTATATGATACTTTAGTTTGTACACTTTGTACCATATCACCAACATACATTTGATTTTTTAATATCTTTTTAACAGAAGAAATAGTCCATATAGGATTATATTTAGCTTTTGAATTAGGATTCTTTCTCTTCAAACTACTAGGTGTTTTAATATTATTATCATTCAAATAAGTAGTTATTTCAGAAAGTCCTACTCCGTTATAAGCCATATCAAATATTTTTTTTACTACCCATGCATACTCTGGATCTGGTATTAAGTGTCCTTTATCATTTGGATCTCTTAAATATCCATAACTTGGAGCACTTCCAATAAATTTACCATTTCTCCTTTTGTCATTTAAAACATTACGAATTTTAATAGAATTTTGTTTACTATAATAATCATTACAAGCAAATAACCATGTTGCTGAATCATTGCTTGCTTGATTTATTGCGTTATCATATCCTTCCAACATAGAAATAAATCTTATTCCATTTTCTGGAAAGAAAGTTTCAACATAATATCCTGTTAAAATATGATCTCTACCTAATCTTGATAAGTCTTTTACTACTACAAGATTAATTCTTTTAGCTTTAATATCTGTGAGTAATCTTTGAAATCCCGGTCTATCAAAAGTAGTACCAGAATATCCATCGTCTACGTATTCATCTACAAAAATAAATCCTTTTTCTTTGATAAAATTCATTAGTATATTTCTTTGATTAAGGACACTCTCACTTTCAGATTCGTAAGATTTACCTTCATCAGCCTCTGATAATCTTATATAAATTCCTGCTTTGTAGTAATCTGGCATCACATTTAAAGTGTTATACAAGCTTACTCTCCTTTCCTTGTTGTATAACAACTAAAGCCAATTAAATTATACCATACAAATTTAATTTGGCACATTGTATCAGTCACTATTTACCTTACTTTTAATAAATTTAATTACCAGTTCATTAAAATTAGGAGAATCATCTTTGAAAGTTTCTATTATATTAAACATAAGCCACCTCATTTAAGTTTATGAGTGTCTTTATCAATTTATATCTTCCTCCATTTCTTTAAAACTTTCTAACATTTTCTCCATTTCTTCTTGTTCTTCTTTAGTTGCTTCTTTTGATTCAATAGGTTCACCATGCCAGTATTCAATACCAAATTCATCAACATAATAGATTTTGTCTAATATATCTTTTTTATTTCTATTATATTTATTATAATGGTTAAAATTATTTTGAATACTAGTATTAGCATTTCTTTGAATACTTGTTATTCTTTTCTTTAATACCTCGGATAATTTTATTATCCTCTTTGAATTATTTGTTTCACTATTATTAATTTCTATATCAATATATCCATTTTTTGATAAACTACTTATACTTTTTGATACAGTTGGTTTGGTACAATCAAACTTCTTCATAAAATACCTATTAGTAGGCCAACAATAGCCATTTTTCTTACATAGTGACACAATGTCTATTAATAATATTCTCTCAAAGTAAGTTAATCTATTATCTCCTAATACTGATTCTGGTAATACTAAACTTATAAATGGTTCTTTTTCCATTATTTCTCCAATATAAGATTATCAAGTTTAGTAGTTCCATATTATCCTCCTTTCTTTACCAGTCTTTTTAGGAACACATAAAAAGAACTGAACACATTAGTCCACAACAAAAATAAGGGAATATTTCCAATCTTTTTTGTTGGATTAATATGTATTCAGTTCTTCACTGATTAATTATCATACATTATTCTTATATGTATAATAAAGCTTTCTAATTTCTTTTTAATATTTACTATTTTATATTTATATATGTTTATATGTAATAGTCACATTTCCGTATGACTATCATAATTATAACACTAATTATTTTATTTTCAATATGTAATTGTTCGACAATATTCGACAAATTATTTATATGCCATCAAGAATGATTGTTGAAAAGAAAATTAATAATTCAATGATTTTTTATTTACATCATATATTCAGCCTGAGATATTACTCTTGATGTTGCTTCTTCATTATATTCTGGTGGATAACCATAGGCGTCCAATAATCTTTTTATTTGAGAACGCATTTCAGCTTGCGTAGATTTTTTCTTAGACCAATCAACAGTCGCATATTTTTCAACAATATCTTTTAATTTCATTGCAATAAGTCTTAAAGTTTCATCAGTCATCAATTCTGCTGCTTTATCATCTGTTGTTAATGCATCATAGAATGCTCTTTCTCTTCCTTTTAAATTATTTTTATTCGCATTATTTTCATCCTCAACCATTTCTTGTGAAAATGCCATTAAACCAACAATTGTCATTTCTATATCAACATCGTCTTCAAATTCAAGAGTTGGCCTATTGTAATATTCTTTCAATAGGTTTCTTAATCTTTCGCTATACTCTTGTGACTTAACAAGATTATACTTTTTATATTCTTTAATTGCTTGTGTCAATAATTTTTCAAGTATTTTTACAAATACATGGGGTGGATTACTTTCTCTTAATTCTTTTACTTTGTCTTCTCTTAATAAATCCCAAACACTACTTCCATCGTTTTCATTTACTTTTGTTAGAACCTTTACTTCATCACCAACTATTGCCTCTGCAAGTAATTCACTAACCCTTTCATTTATTTTAGTTAGCGAAACAGGATTTCTAGAATATTCAATCTTTTGAATAAAACATCTAACTGCCAAATAATAGTTTACTTTTGTTTTTGTTTCTCCATCTAATACACCTAAAGCAATTACAAAAGCACTTTTAATAGTTTTAGTAATTGATAGAAATTGTTTTTTTCTTTTTTCATTTTCAAGAACAAAGTTTGCCCCATCCTGAATTGTTCTAAACTTATCTAATTGTTTTGAACTTTTAAAACCTGATTCATCAATTTTATAAAACCATTCATCAAGAATTGATAAGTTTTCATCTATCAAAGTTTTTGCAGTTTCTCTTATATCTTTAAGATTAACATCTCTATCTCTTTTAGTGTATGTATTTAATGCCTCATCCAACGCTTTTGAGATTCCAATATAATCAACAATTAGTCCTGAATCTTTTCCAGCATAGACTCTGTTAACTCTTGCTATTGCCTGCATTAGTGTATGACCTTTCATTGGCTTGTCTATATACATAACATCAAGATCTGCAACATCGAATCCTGTTAGCCACATATCTACTACTATTACAATCTTTGTTTTTCCTTTTTTATTTTTAAAGTCATTGGCAATATTATCTCTGAATTTTTTGTCTTTTATTACATTCCTCATTTTTTCATCATCTTTATTACTAGATGTAACAATTAGTTGCATTTTTTCTTTGTAATTAGGTCTTATGTCTAAAATTAAATTATATAAATCAAATGCAATTTTTCTAGTCATACAAACAATCATTGCTTTATCATTTAAAATACCTTTTCTTTCTTCATAATGATTAACAATATCATTTGCTAACAATTTTAATCTATCTTCATCTCCAAGTAAAACTTCCATACGACTCATTTGAGATTTTGACATATCAATTAAATCTTCTGTAACTCCATTATCACGCATTTCATTATAGTATTCATCGATTTCCTCAAGTTTCTTATCATCTAACCAAACTTTTGCAAGTCTTGACTCGTAGAACAATTTTACAGTTGAACCATCTTCAATAGATTGTGTCATATCATATACATCAATAATATCTCCAAAAATGGCAGTTGTATCTTTATCCTTAGTTTGAACAGGAGTTCCTGTAAATCCAATGAATGTAGCATTTGGCAAAGCATCTCTAATATACTTTTCATAGCCATATTTCGTTTTCATTTCGAAATCTGTGCTATTCTTCTTGTACGTAACCGTTTCATCTATTCCATAATGACTTCTATGTGCTTCATCGCTTATAACAATAATATTATCCCTATCATTTGGAATTATATTATCTTTATCAATTTTTTGCAGTGTTGTAAAGATAATTCCACTTTCTTTAACATTTGACAGTTTATCTAATAAATCTTTTCTATTTGATACTTTGACTGGTTCTACTCTTAAATAATTCTTTGCATTACTAAAAGTCGTATATAATTGGTCATCTAAGTCATTTCTATCAGTCAATACAACTATGGTTGGATTATTTAAAGACTTCTCTTGAATAAGTCTATATGCTAACATTAACATACTAAAACTTTTACCTGAACCTTGTGTATGCCATACTAGCCCTGCTTTACCATCACCATTTGGTCGTTTATTTTTTAATATTGAATCAAAGGCTTTTTTTACACCAAAATATTGATGATATTGACTTAAAATTTTAATAGGTTTTTCTTTATCTTTATCAATGAAAAATAAGTTATTTTTTATAATATCAAGTAATCTGTCTTTTGTGAAAACACCATCTATCATTACATCCAATTTATTGACACTATAATCTTTATATACTTCTTTTCCATCAACACTTTTCCACTCTGAATATCTTTCAAAATCACTTGTAATAGTGCCTAATCTATTGTTCGCACCATCACTTATTACACAAAAAGCATTGTAATTAAACAATGTAGGAATATCATACCTATAGCCACTATTATCAGAATTACCTCCTAATTGATTATAAGCATTTTCTATTGTAGTGTCTTCTCTATCTTCTATACTTTTTAATTCAAATATAATCAAAGGAATGCCATTTATATAAATCAACACATCTGGAATCCTAGTTGATCTTCCCTCATTAAACTTAACCTGATTAACAACTTTAAAAATATTATTATCAGGGTTTTCAAAATCAATAATTTTTACTAATGGATTTGAATCACTAAAATAATCATCAATAAATATTCCATCTACTAAATATTTGTGGAATAATCTATTTTTATCTATAAAAGAAAGTGCGTCTAAATGTTTTAATTTTGTTACTACTTCACTAAATATTTTTCTTTTTATTTTAGGATTTATCATTTCTAGTGATTCTAACAAATCATCTTCAATAATAAAATCATCTAATTTTCTATTAACTATCCAATCATCATTTTCTTGAATATATGTATATCCTTTTTCTTCAAACATCTGGATTATAGACATTTCTAATTCGTGTTCATTATACTTATCATTCATACAAATTCACTCCTACAACCTATTCACTTTAAGCCACATCTTATATTAAATTATACCATATTTCTACAAAAAACTCCATCATACCGTTGACATTTATTCATTATTATATATTCATATAATTGATATTATAGGAAGTTTGGACGATAAGATAGAAAGTAATAATAAATTACTAGAAAAATGTTATATTTTTCTAAACTTAAATATGAAGAAACTGCTGATTGGAAAAGATAAAAAAATAATATCTAGTTTTGATGATATTGAAATAATAAGTTCTGGGATAGATAAGTTTAATAGTAGCAAAATATATTTAGATACATCTTGTGTAAGTGATAACTCAATCGTTGATATATCAAATAAAGTCACATATACAGATAGACCTTCTCGTGCTAATATGAAACCCATTAAAAATAGTGTGTGGTTTGCTAAATTAAAAAGCAGTCCAAAACATATTATTGTCAAAGACTACTCTGATGAAATCTTAGATAACTGTATTTTTTCTACTGGCTTTTTAGGAATAAAAATTGATAACTTAAAATTCAATCTGTTATCAACATATTTTACGAGTGATGTTTTCGAGAAAGAAAAAGACTCTCTAAGTATTGGAGCAACAATGCAATCAATAAATAATGTAACATTTAAAGGTATGTATATTCCAGACTTTTCACCAACTGACTATATAATTTTTAATAATTTGTCAGAACCAATATTAAAATTGATTTATGAAACAGAATTAGAAAATATTAAACTGCAGCAATTAAAATTAAATTATCTGACTAAATTCTTTTAGTCAGATTTTTTTATGTAATATTATAATTGCAGGAGGTGAAGTTGTGGACGAAACATTTATCACTCAACTGCAAAATGATAACTTATCAGCAAATACTATATCTTCTTATACTATTGCTATAAAACATTATTTCAGTATTTTTGATGAAGTAACCAAAAGTAATTTATTAACTTATAAAGGATTTTTAATTGAGAATTATCAACCTAAAACAGTAAACCTTAAAATTCAAGCAATAAATAAATATTTGGATTTTGTAAATAAAAAAGAATTGAAGTTAAAGTTTGTTAAAATTCAAAGAAAAAACTTTTTAGAAAATGTTATAAGTTATCCTGATTATTTATTTTTTATCAATAAACTAAAAAAAGATAAGAACTATATGTGGTATTTTATTGTGAGGTATTTAGGCGCAACTGGTGCAAGAGTAAGTGAGTTAATACAAATTAAAGTGGAAAATGTGAAAATTGGGTATATCGACTTATATACCAAGGGTGGCAAGATTAGAAGAATATATATTCCAAAAAAATTACGAGAAATTACGATTAAATGGCTAGAAGAAACAGGCAAAACAAGTGGTTATCTATTTACTAATAGGTTTGGCAATAAAATTACTACTAGAGGTCTTGCTCATCAATTAAAAAAGTATGCCGATGATTATGGTATGGATTTAAAATATATTTACCCACACTCTTTTAGGCATATGTTTGCCAAAAGATTTTTAGAAAAAAATCAAGATATTGCATTACTTGCAGACTTGATGGGACATGAAAGCATTGAAACAACACGAATATACTTGCGAAGAACAAGTGAAGAACAGCAAAAAATAGTTGATGAAATCGTAAATTGGTAAAAAGTTCTTTGGGTTTATCCAAAGAACTTTTTTAAATACAATTTCTTTAATTCGCACAATTTTTTATTTTGCAATTTTATATTTAAAGAATAATCAAAAATCTTATTAAAATAATCAATATCGTCTTGTAAATGTTTCTTAATTTTTAAATATTTAATTGATTTAGAGCCGTGTAATATTGTTGTGCCATTTGTATGCTCTAGCATAATTTGTTGATTGGTATTATCTTTCAATGACCAATATAAAATACCATAATCGTTAGTAAATTTAGGAATGACTTTATATATACCAGAAGAATAAGCTCCCACTAAGCCATAATTTATTCTGCCTATCGCTCCATCAAATGATATTAAAACATCATTAGGTTTAGCAACGGGAATATCTAATGTTTTTGAAATATAAGTATCTGTTAAAGAGTTTAAATCTTTGACTCTTATGAAATTGATATTTTCATTATTTTTTTCACTCATATAATTTTGACTGGATGCTTCTTTACCCTTTTCAAAATTTGCAAAGTCGTTAAAATCTATAAAATCATTTTTTATTTTTTTATACTTAGATAATCCTAGTTTATCAATTTTTTCAATTATTTTATTATTACTTTCTATCTTATCGTCCAAACTTCCTATAATATCAACTATGTGTTGTTGCATTTCAATGGAAGGCAATGATATATCTAGTTCTCCAACATCTTTATGTGAAATATTTGCTTGATTAGCACTACCTTTTGCAGATGATGCCAAAGTATATAAGGTTGGATATGAAATTAAATAATAATATAAATATTTAGGTAAAATATATTTTGTATTTGGAATTATTTTGCACATTCGTTGATTTAGTAATGCACATTCTTTTTCTCTATAAATGGCTGTCCTCCCAACCCACGATTCTTCACTACCTTTGTTGGTAGGATCACCAGTTAAAGCAATTAAAATATCATTATAATTTACCAAATATTTTTTCATACTATCATAATCATAATTACTTATTTTTTGAGTTGACTCTGTTATAGTGATTTTATTGTTTTTAACTTCTTTGATTTTGATAATATTTGTTCCTGTTGGTCCCATATCTTTTGAATTAAAAGCAAAGCCATTTTGAAATGATACAATATCTTTAATTTTATAAATGTTCATAGTAACTCCTTTCAGAAAGTAGGTGTAAAATGTTATTAAAAAATTTATGTTCTTTTAGTAAAGGCATACAAATAAAGCGAGATTTAACTAGCATTGATTATGTTATTCCATATCTGCATTATGGTGATTTATATAAAAAATATAATGTAAAGTTGAATCTTAATGAAATACATAGTGAAATTATAAAAGTTGATAATAGTTTTTATAATTCTAAATATCAAATTAACAATAATGATATAGTTATGAATTTAACTTCCGAAAATTATGACGACCTTGGCAAATGTATAATTGTCAAAAATTCGGAAAACAAACCATTTCTTGCAGGTATGGAAACGCACTTAATAAAAATACATTCCTCATCAATTATTCCAGAATATCTAAATTATTATTTTGAAAGTGATAGCTTTCTTAAATGTATTCAACAATTTATAACTGGAATGAAAGTGTTTAGAGTAAAACCAACTGATATTTTAAATATTGATATATCTTTACCAAATTTACAATATCAACAACACATAGTTGATATTATTACATATCTAAAATTTCTTCTACTTTCTTTGCCAATTCTTGATTTTCTTTTAATAAATCTTTTAGTTCATTTGATACAATTTTAATCTGTTCTTCTACTTCCTCTTTGGACATTTCATTGGAATCATCAATTCCTACATATCTTCCAGACACTAATGAATAATCATTTGCTCTAATTTCTTCTAAACTAGCAGAATAACAATAACCTTTTATATCTTCATAGTTTTCATTCTTCAACCAATTATGATATATATTGGCTGTTTCTTTAATTTCTTCTTTACTTAATTCTCTAATCTTTCTATCAATCAAAGTTCCTTTCTCTCTTAAATCAATAAAAAGAATTTTATCATCTTGTGTTTTTTGTTTCCTTAAAAACCATAATGATACTGGAATACCTGTTGTATAAAATAGTTTATCTGGTAATGTAATTATACAATCAACAATATCATCCTCTATCATTGCTTTTCTAATATTATATTCTTGTGTCTGGCTTGTAGATAAACTACCATTTGCTAAAACAAAACCGGCAACACCTTTTGGTGATAATTTTGAAATCATATGTTGAATCCAAGCATAGTTAGCATTTCCTTTTGGTGGAACATCATATTTCCATCTAGGATCTTCTAGTAATGACTCTTGACCATAATCTTTAATATTAAATGGTGGATTGGCAAGTATATAGTCTGCTCTTAATGCTTTATGTTTATCGTCGTGGAATGTATCTCCATTTGAATCACCTAAATCGGCTTCAATTCCTCTAATTGCTAAATTCATTTTTGCTAAACGCCAAGTTGTAGCATTTAGTTCTTGTCCATAAACAGAGATATTATTTATATTTCCTTGATGTTCATCAACAAAATTTGCTGATTGAACAAACATACCTCCCGAACCACAGCAAGGGTCATATACCTTACCATTAAAAGGTTCTATCATTTCAACAAGTAATTCAACAACACATCTTGGAGTATAGAACTCTCCACCTTTTTGTCCTAAATTTCTTGCAAATTTACCCATAAAATATTCATACACCTTGCCAAAGAAATCACCACCAGCATTTGTTGTATCTAACTTATTTGTAAATAAATCAATCAGCTCACCTAGTCTTCTTTGGTCAACTTCTAGTTTTGAATAAGTTTTTGGTAAAATGTTCTTCAATTCAGGGTTTTGTTTTTCAATAGCAATAAAAGCCTCGTCTAATACTTTTCCTAATTCCTCAGATTTAGAATATTTAGAAATATAACTCCATCTTGCTTCTTCTGGTATCCAAAAGACCATATTTTTTGAGTATTCATCTATATCATTTTCATATCCTTTTCCCTCATCAACAAGTTCTTTATATCTAACATCAAATTTATCTGAAAGATATTTTAAAAATATCAATCCAAGTACAACATGCATATAATCTGCTGCTGCAAGTCCTCCACGAAGTTTATTTGCAGAGTCCCATAGTACGTTTTCTAATTTTTCTGTACTCATATTTTCCTCCTCTTACTTTTTATTTACCTTTAAAGATTGTTTAATCAATGGTATAAGATTATCAATATCTTCTTCAGAAGAAACCTCAACTCTATAATCGCCATTTCCCCAATGTCCTACTTTTGTAATATCTTGGGCTATATTTAGTGGGTCGACAAGAGTACCTTTTTTTAGATTAATGTCTACTTTTAACTTATTTTGATTAAATTCTATATCTACTATATTTCTTCTGCCTTTAAAAGCCACATAAACTTTTTTTACATCTATATCAATATCATCTAATTCTAATATTTTACTTTTAAGTGATTCATATAATTTTTTTGTCTTTTCCGAAACCTTATTTAAATGGTCTTCTTCAGTATACACTTTTATTTCCTTATTTACTTCTTTTTGCTCACTTTCAACACCAAATTCTTCTATTTTTACATTGCTGGTTTTCCTTATAAAATCAATATCAACAATATCATTTTCATATCTAGTTACTTTAATTAAATCAACAGGTATATTTTTAAAATCTGTTGCATTTAATTGATATGGTGTAAAAATTGGTGATACAAATATAATTCTCGATTGACTCCAATCAATGTCAGTAATTGTTAGTGATGATTTTGTAATTGTATTATACTGCAAAATAAAATCTGCTTTTCTTTCTAACAATAACTTTAAATATGTATATCCTTGATCAACTAAACTATGATTTTTTACATTTTTATATTCTATAATTTTAAATGACTTAGACTCATTATCAAAGGCTAACGAATCTATCCTAAAATTTCCAACACCAAATTCAGTACAAATAAATTTAAATCCTAATATTTTTTCTAAATTATTTTCAAAATATTTTTGTAGTTCTTTTTCATTTTTAAAGTCATTCTGTTTTAATTCAATATTTCCTTTGAATATCATTAAGTATCACCTCGTAAATCTATATGTATTAATTATAACACATATTTAGTTGAATTAGGTAGGGTTTGGGATATTTCCCACATACGAATTTCGTACGGGAGTACAAATTCATTGCTTGCTAGACAATAAATTTACTCCCAAACTAATTAATTACAATTTAAAAACTCTATCAGTTTTATCTGACAGAGTTCTACTTTTCAATAATATTTCTTTAATATCATTGGATTATCTTTTATTATTATTAAATTATATTTTATTCTTAACATTTCTTTTATCTTAGGTATAAGTCTACTAATATCACATCTACAATTAAATACATCTATTGCAGAGTTAATATGATTTATTAAATTACATTCTGATAAACAATGTCTACTATATCCATTTGCTAAATAAAATGCTACTAAATCAGGTATAACATATTTATTTAAATAATCATTAACATTGTTATAGAAAGGTAAATATATTTTTTCAAATTCTTCATCTGTAATATCACGCATAGATATATTCCTTTAAAACTATTTCTTCTGCTATATCTTTTATATTATTCATTTTACCTATCCATAACATTTGATTACTACTTTTTAATTCTTCAGTAATATTTTCTTTTTCAGTGAGTTCCTTAATTAACTTCTGCACCTTCTCCATAACAGTAGTATCGATATTATGGAGATATTCATTTAATTTATCATTAACAAGTAAATCAAAATATAATCCTAACTTTTCTTTCTTCATATAATTTAATCTTAATAATCCATATTTTCCTATATTAAATTGTTCTTTATCTTTTAGTATTAAATCTGGTAATAAATAATCACCTTTCTTAGTGTAACTAATGTTCATAACAGTTCTCCATTTCTTTCTATATTTATTTGGCTTTAATTGTTATACATACTTCGTTACACAATGACTATCGCCACCACCTGCATTTAAGTGATTAGAAATAACTACTACATCCTTACTGTCACCGAAGAAACTTTGTACTTTATCTACTCTTTCTTTAGGAGTTAGTGTTATATCACTATCTCTTGTTAATCTAACAGGTACTCCAAGCTCTTTTAATCTATCATACATATATTTACTAATAAGTAAAGTAAAATCTTTTTCTTTAAGTCCATTTGAAATTGCACCAGGATCAGTTCCTCCATGTCGGGGTATCGGAAAAGTCCAAATTTATTTATATTTCTAAAATTCAAAATTCCATTCTATTTCAATATCTCTTGTTTTATTTACTTTATCATATTCTCCAATATATACTTTATCAATAAACTCATCTAATATAATTTTATTTAGTTCTTTTATGTGCTTGTATTTCTTTAATATGCTATCAGCATTTTTCTTTTCTTTCTTTTCAATTTTCAACTCATCAATTTGTTTATCTATTATTTCAATTCTTTTCATCATATTTTCTATTTCATTGAAATAATCTTTTGACATCATCTGAAACATATCTTCAGAAATAACTCCCTTAACTTTTTCCTCAAAAAGATTTCTATAATAAGTTTTATTATTACTTATTTTTTTATTTAAATCTTCTTTTTCTTTTATTAGTGCTTTTACTGAATCATTATTATCTGTATCTTGTTCTTGTCTGTTTTCATAGAGATCTTTTAAATTATTCTTATCATAATAATTATCTAATAAATCATTAATAGCATTTAATAATATTTCTTCTAAACTATCCATTCTAATTGCTTTATTATTAGGACATATATGAAACTTTTTATTACCCTTACATTGTAGATATGCTCTTTTACCTGTCTTTTCACTTTTAACACTATATACATTTCTCATAAATGCCTTATCACAACAACTACAATATACTTTTCTAGTAAAATAATTAATTTGTCCTGTTTTAGTAACTTTGTAATGTGTTCCTAATATTGATTGTACTTTGTTCCATGTTTCCATATCTATAATTGGCTCATGGGCATTCTCAATTCTAATCCAATCTTTTTTAGGTACTTTCATAGGTTTATGATTTTTATAACTTACATAAGTTGTTTTTCCTTGAACTAAATTACCAATATAAACCTCATTTTTTAACATTTGAGCAATTGTATCAGGATTCCATCTAACTGTATTTAAATCACAATTACAACATACAAACTTACTACCTTTTTGTTTTTTATAAACAGATCTAGGTGGAATATTATTATTGTTTAGATTTTCACATATTCTATGATAACCATATCCATCTGCATACATTTTAAATATCTTTTTAACTACTTCTGCGGCTACTGGATCAACAACTAACTTATGTCCATCTTCATCTCTATCATAACCATATGAGGCAAAGCTACCCATAAATAAACCATCTTCTCTTTTATTCTTTAAAGACTTTCTAATATTTTGAGATAAGTCATCTAAATACCATTCATTAATAAGTCCATTTATTTGTCTTGATTTCTTATTAGATTCAATGCTTGTATCAGCATTATCAATAATACTTACAAATCTAACTCCCCATTCAATAAATTTATTATGTAGGTATCTTTCAATAACTTCCATATCTCTTGAAAATCTAGATTGTGATTTACATAAGACTAAATTAATCTTACCATTTTTACAATCATTTATAAGTCTTTCAAAATCTGGTCTATAAGTTCCTGCTCCAGAAAAATCATCATCAGAATATATATCTACAACATCCCAACCATTTTGATTGGCATATTTTAAACACATACTTCTTTGATTTATTATACTATCACTATCATCAGTTTTATTTAGTTTATCTCTATCTTCATCAGATAATCTACAATATACACCTACCTTTTCTATCATAGCCATTCCTCCAATACATTGGAACAACTACGAATAATTTTAAATACAAGTATATTATATATCATTATTACGAATTATTTAATCCTAGTTTTTGATTTTCTAGCTTTATAATGATATTTAACAATTTTCTATTAAATAAATCTTTTAATTCTTCATTAGTTTTATTTTCATTGTTCTTAAATTTATATTTTACATTATATACTACCTCCATTTTCTATTTACCCCCCTTTTCTTTAATTATAAATTAAATACTCCTTTCATAGACATCTTCTCCTTTCATTCTATAATTTATCTATTGTATTTTGTATTTCATCTAATTGTTTATCAAATTCTATAGATTCTTCTTCGGTCATTGGATCTGATTTGCACACTTCAGGATGTTCCATCCAATAAGGTACAATTCCTTCTCGTTTAAATTTATTTATTTTTTTATATTCATTTTTATATTTATTATTTATATTATGGTCGCAAGTTACTGCTACCATATCATTACAATTTTTTGCTACTTGGTTCGCAACTTTTGTTGGTATCTTTTCAGTATTAAGATATATTCTACGATTATTATTTTACTATGATATATTTTAATCGTTTTATTTTAGACAATGAATCACTAATTGTTCTTTTTGAAACTTTTACATAGTCTGCTAAATACTCATTACTCGCATAACAATATCCATTTTTCAAGGTAAGTGAAATGATAAGACCTAAAACACTACAATCTGTTTTAGATAAATTCCTATCATTAAATAATATTCTTGGAGTCATGATAAATTCACAA
>OBLI01002669.1_pt1 | contig 14778 bp, 32 predicted proteins | sample 1519701 | NCBI WGS metagenome assembly OBLI01 (sample SAMEA3663005, study PRJEB22513) | pig gut metagenome | biome: pig gut; feature: pig-associated habitat; material: faeces | place: France | collected 2012 | reverse complement strand
GTATCTTGGTTATATAGATTATATCAATCCAAAGGCTACCAACTATGGATATGTGCTTGACATAGATACAAAATACAGTCCTCGTATTAAGATGTATAGGCTTGACACAGGCGACACAGTCACTTATAAGCTTGCGAAGAAAGACTACAATAATAATCCAATCTCAAATCACGATTTACTCAAATTTACATTTGAACGTAGAAATAAATCAAGGCTTGTTGACGGTAAATGGCAGAAATGCCTTGAAGAATTTGAGGATTGGATAAAGACTTATGTAATAAAGTGAGGTGATGTTTTGAAACATTATTATACAGAAAAAGAATATAAGGTGCTTCTCTCACATCTTGTTATCCTACACGACACAAGAGAGAACACTAACTTCGAAATCCTTGACTTTTTTGACAAGCAAGGTATCGCCCACGAGAAACGTGCCTTAAAGACAGGCGACTATTCATTCAAAATTTCAGAGTGTGAAGAGTTAGGTATTCACAGAGATATGTTCTTTACAGATACAGTTTGTGTTGAACGTAAGAACTCTGTATCAGAGATTGCAGGAAACTTTTGTGAGAAAGATGACCGTTTTCTTAAAGAGCTAAATCGTATGATAAACATACCTAACTGTTACATACTTATAGAGAACGATAGCTTACAAGATGTGATTAACGGTAATTACAAGTCAAAACTAAACTCGTTATCCTTGCTCCGTAGCTTATTGACTACACAGAAACGTAGTGGTTTTTATCTGTATTTTGTCAAGTCTGAAAGTATGGGTCAGATGATATACGAGATATGTAAGAATGTTTTAGATAACAGTATTTTGAAATAAATTAAAGGGTGATATAAATGGCTGATATTCTAAAGTGGCTAAAAGAACAAAATGAAACGATAAATAAAGGTAATATATTCCCGCCACCATTAGAATCTCAAATGGCTATTGATTTCCTTAAGGCTTATTTGTTAGGTGAAGATTGGTACACGGTCAATCCCATTAGCCAAGAGCAGATTAACACAGAGATAGTCTTTGAGATATTGTTTAAGTATAGCAAAAGATTTAAAAGGGAATATAAAACTATGAAGAAGAAATCAAAAATGATAGAATTTCTTAGAAAGACACTTAATGAATTGGAGGGATAACAATGACTAAAGTAAAAGAAATTTTCACGCAGTTACAGTCAACTAACTCTAAACTTGAAAAGCAGAAGATTATTAAGGACAATGCCGATAATCAACAGTTTACAGATACACTTGTATTCCTATTATCACCGTATGTTTTGACAGGAATAAGCGAAAAGAAGATAAATAAGAAAGTTCCACATTTGGCTTATACAGATAATTTAGACCTTAATCGTTTCTCTTGGGAAAGAGTTAAGTCATATTTGGAAGAGCATAATACTGGTACAGATAAGGATATAGCGTTCATACAGGACTTTATTTCTAATCAGCCCGAAGATATGCGTGATTTTTACAAAGGACTTATCACTAAAAGTATTAAACTTGGGTGTGATGCTAAGATTGTAAATGACGTTATTCCTAATCTGATACCTACGTTCTCGGTGCAGTTAGGTACACCAAGAGAAAAGTGCAAAATTAAAACAGGTGAATGGTTCTCACTTAGCCAAAAGTTAAACGGCAATAGATGTGTCTTTGTTAATAGTAAAATGATGTCAAGACAGGGTAAGGAATTTACAGGGCTTGACCACATTCTATCTGATATTAAAGAGATAGTTGCCGACAGTACTGTTCTTGACGGTGAACTTGTGGGTAAGAATGAAGAAGGACTTTCCGATAGTGCCAATTTTCAGAAATCAACAGGAATAGCTAATTCAAAAGATGCTGATAAAACTTCATTAAAATATGTTGTCTTTGATACGCTTCCTTTGAACGAATTTCAGAAAGGTAAGTCGAAATATACATACAAAATTCGTAGACAATTACTACTTGAACTTAAAGAAATGATTGAAAAGCATAATCTCCAGAATATTGAAGTTGTACAGATGTTCTATGAAGGAACAGACCAAGCAGAGATTGACAAGTGGCTTGATTACTGTGAAGAACACGATTATGAAGGCTGTATGGTAAATCTTGATAGCCCTTATGAGTGCAAGAGGGTGAAGTCGTTGCAAAAAGTTAAAGCATTTAAAGATATTGACCTTATGTGTATATCTGTAAATGAAGCAACAACAGGTAAGTATAAAGGCACTCTTGGCTCTATCACTTGTAAATACAAGAATGGCACTGTTGATGTGGGTAGTGGGTTTTCCGATGAACAGAGAGATTATTATTCCAATAATCCTAATGAAATTGTCGGTAAGATTGTTACAGTTAAGTATAAGGAAGCTACTACGAATAAGAATGGTGGAGAAAGTTTACAGTTTCCTGTGTTTGTGACAGTTAGATTTGATAAAGACAGTGCAGATTGCTAAAAGTAATTTATAAAAATTATAAAAAACTACTTGACAAGGCTATATTATTGTGGTAAAATAATCTTGTAGTCAAAAGCAAATTATAAATAAAAGGAGATTTTTATAAAAGTAATTTGAATATGAAGGTGGTGATATAATGATAATCGGAATTGATGTTGATAATGTGGTCTGTGATACTACTTTCGCTACATTAACTCAACACTACATTGACACAGGTGAAAAACTCACGCTTGACGATATTAAGTCTTATTACATAGAAAAATACGTTTCTGACGATTATAAAGATGATTTTCACTTGATATTTTACAAAAAGGAGATGTGGAAACGAGTAAAAGTTATACCGCATTGTGTAGAAGTAATTAAGCGACTGCACGATAGGGGAGATAGTATCTATTTTGTAACAAGTACAGAACCACAAAACGTTACAAAGAAAGCACGATTTTTACAGAGGACATTCCCTTTCTTGGATATTAGAAAATGTCTGATAACTACACATTGTAAGCAAATGATAGGCGTGGATATTCTTATAGATGACTGTATCAACAACGTTGTAGGAGCAAATTACACGTCTATACTAATGGACTATCCGTGGAACTCAACTGCAATATTTGACGAAGCTGCTTATGATAATATCTATCGTGTATTCGACTGGTTACAAGTAGAACCGATGATAGAGTATATTGAAAAAGTAAATTATATAAAAGGGAGTGAGAACAATAGGAACTAACTTCTATATGATGACCTCTGATAAAGAAGCTGCCAACGAATGGTTTGAAAATAACTATGAATTGACAGATTATCCACAATGGGGATATTCAATACATATTGCAAAAACATCTGGTGGTTGGAAACCTTTGTTTCAAGAGCATAACAGAATACATAGTGTTAATGATATAAAGATAATAATGTCAACAGATAAATTTATTATCTATGACGAATACGGAACTGTTTATACTTGGAATGAGTTTGTTCATAGGGTGGTTGAATGGAATAAAGATAACCCCACAGCATATACTCACGTTCACCCAGACCGTACAATGCTCAATTTTCATCAAATTTATGGACGATGCTATCCTGATGGTGACTTTATTTCGGCAGACGGTTATGAATTTTCTCATACTTGGTTTAGTTAAGGAGTGATTAAATTGAAATTTTTATTTGGTGGTGATAAATATTAAATATGTAGGTTCAAAAGCAAGGATTTCAAAAGATATTGCCCCTATAATTCAGGCTTGTATTGATGATAATAATATCAACTTATATTACGAGCCGTTTGTAGGTGGTGCAAATATGATTCAACATATTTCCTGCAAAAATAAATATGGTAATGACATACATAAAGAATTGATAGCGTTATTCAAGGCATTACAGAATGGTTATAATCCACCTATGCACATTACTGAAGATGAATACAATGAAGTGCGATTACATAAAGACAAATATCCTGATTATTATGTTGGTCTTGTTGGATTTAATGCCACGTTTGGTTCAAAATATTTTGGTGGATATGCAAGAGGGTTTAAAGCAGACGGTATTACGCCAAGAGATATACCTAATGAAGCCATAAGAAATTTGATGGCACAAGCACCATATATCCAAGATATTATATTCAGTCAGGGCGATTATAGAAATGTGGACATAAACGAGCCTTCTGTAATATATTGCGACCCCCCTATTGTAATTCTACTAAGTATGCAACTGATACGTTTGATACAGTTAGTTTTTGGGAATGGGTTAGAGAAAAGAGTAAGACGAATTTTGTTCTTGTAAGCGAATATTCTGCACCAAAGGATTTTGACTGTATATGGTCTAAATCTACAACAACAAGTTTAAAGGTTAATAAACACGAGAAAAGAACAGAGAAACTATTTACATATAAGAACGGCAAATATGCTGAATACATAAAAGTAAATTAAATAGTAAGGTAGTGATAATTTGAATTATGATAAGATAAACAAAAATATTATATTCAATGAAAACGCATTAGATGTGTTAGATTATATGATAGAAAAGGGTAAAACGGTAGATATGATTTTTACAGACCCACCGTATAAGGTAACAGCAAGAGGAAATGCTGGTAATTCTGGTGGTATGCTGCAAAAGAAAATCAATCGAGCAGGACAAGTTTTTGAACACAACGACATTGAAATAGAGGATTATCTGCCGAAATTCTACAAGATATTAAAAGAAACAGGTCATTGTTATATAATGACTAACCACAAAAATCTTACTCATTTTCTCAAAGTTATTGATGAATGGAAAGATGAAGAAACTAACGAGGGTTTTCATTTTATCAAATCTCTTATTTGGGATAAAGGAAATAAGATTATGGGGCAGTTTTATATGAGTCAATTTGAGTACATATTATTCCTTCGTAAAGGTGCAGGAATAAAGATAAATAATTGTGGTACTTCCGATTTACTATCAGTTCCAAATAAAAAGACAAAAGACGAAAACGGTAAGAATATTCACGATACCGAAAAACCCGTTGACTTGTGCAAGATACTGATAGAAAATTCATCAAAGGAAAACGAAACTGTAATTGACCCGTTTATGGGTGTAGGTGCTTGTGGAATTGCTTCACAACAGCTTAATAGAAAATTTATAGGCGTTGAATTGGATAATACATATTACAATATCGCAAAAAAGCGAATTGAAGAAGGTAGCTTGCAAAAAGTAAATTAAAAACAAAGTTAAATAAAACGAACTTTTTATAACAAAGGAGAAATTATAATATGAAAATTCTAAATGGTAAAGAACAAGATTATAAGGATTGGTATAACAAGAATACAGACCCATACGGTCACGCTTGCTTTACATACGCCGAAAGATGGGCAGAAATGCTTGAAAACGCTATCGAAAATTCCACCGATGAACCTATGAAGGTTATTGTTGATAATGCAGACAGATTAAGTCACGAAGCAGATATAGAAGGCATTACTGGTTTTATGTATGGAATGGCTGTAGGTATTCTTTCACAGTGCTGGAAATACGGCGAAGAACTAAGAAAGTGGCATAATAAAGAATATAACTATGATGGCGATGGAGTGGTAAATCCTGCTGTTCTTACGATTGGATGAATTATTAGTTTTAAGAGAGGTAAGAAGATGAGTATTGAAGATAGATTATACAATTGTTTTAAAGCTGTTTTTGATAGAGAAAACGGCACACTGCGCATACCTATGGATGAATCAACAACGATATATGAGTTGGCAGGTTGCAGTTGTTGTGATGAATTTTTTGACGAAATGTATCAGCGTTGGCTAAATGAGGGGAATGTTGACAAGGCAAGGAACAAGGATTAATTTAAGTCACTTATAAATGACGTAATATAGCCATTTCTGAGTGTGAAAAAATGCAGAAACAACTTAAAGTTTTTGAAAACAGAATATCTGCTATGAATACTGTGTCTGAGAATATCAAAATTCTTGGTAAGCAGAATAAAAAGTTAAAGAGAGATAATGAACGCTATAGAAAATTACTTGACAGAAATCCAAATAAAGAGAATCTCTCGGATTGAAAACTCAAAAGCATACGGAGTGAGGTGATTAAATGAAATTCGATATATGTGAAGTCTTTACTCAGGAAGATGAAAATGAAATAGAGAAATTCCTCTTAGAAAAAATTAGGAATGTACCAGAAGAAGCTACAATATCAGATGTTTCTATGGTGCTTCATAATATAGTAGTGAATATTATGTCTGAATATGAGATTAATCATATTGTAGACGATATTAAAAAGAAGGAGGAACGCATATGCAACACATCGAAAATATAGTAATAGGTCAGCCTTTAGTCAATCCATCTGAAATCTTTTCGGAAGATACAGACGATTGGAACAGCAATGAATCTGATAAGACTTATTACACAAACGAAAGATACTTACCGAGGATATTAGTTGACTTAGGTGTTTATCCTTCTGTAAGTGAGATTAAACGCAATAAACCAGAATTGGTCTGTACGTTAGATAAGTTAGATTTTCTAATGATAAGACCAAAGAAGAAAATTCCTTTATGGATTTTAGTGGGAGAGTGAGGTGATATAAATGATTTCAGCAAAAGAAGCAAGAAAGCAATCTGAACAGAATAAGCAAAATATACTTAATAAAGAAATGACAATAATTGAAGAAGAAAACAACAACGAAATTTCACAAGGCAATAATAATGTTTATATTAACGGTTCAATATCTTTAAATGCCAGACAGATGTTAGAACAACTTGGATATGATGTTAAATGCGGTAGTCAATATAACGAGAGTTATGTAAATATTAAATGGTAAAGGAGATAAATTATGAAGAGCTGTAAAACTTGTAATGAATTTATGTGTGGTCAATCCAATACTGATTGTATTTCAGAGTATTGTGGAGGTAAGAACACATATATTCCTAAAATGCAGAATACAAAACTTGATTACTGTGAATTAAGAGATAAGATACATAACATACTTCAAGACTTTTTACAACACGAAATTAAAATGTTCAACGCTGGAGAATTTGATTTTGAATATATGGAGTGTTGTACCGATGATTTTTTACATCTTATTAAAAGACAGGGCGGTACATATTAACTGATAAATGGTTAATTTTATGGCGTTAAAAGCAAAATACATAAGTAGGTTAAAAACTTTATTTTATTGGACTTCTTACAAACCCCCATAAATAAGCCATTTGTAAAACGGCATTTTGGTCAAATTCAGAATTTTTGATGAAATCTGAATATCAGGGGGCTGACAAATGGCTTAAATAAAGGGTTTCTGAGCCTTAAATTTCGTATAAAAAGTTGGTTTTATACAAAAGCAAAAATAATAAAGGAGAGTAATAATTACGGATAAATATATTAAATCGCCACTCAATTATGTGGGTGGGAAATACAAACTATTACCACAGATTCTTCCGCTGTTTCCGAGTAATATCAATACTTTTGTTGATTTATTTGGTGGAGGTGGTAACGTTATAGTCAATGTTAAAGCTGAACATTGTATATATAATGACATTCTAAAGCAAGTACCAGAACTGCTTAATTATCTGCAAAGAAATTCAGTTGAAAAATCTGTTGAGCAGATTCAAAATTTGATAAATACATATAGTCTTTCCAAGACAAATCAAGAAGGTTATTTAAAGTTGCGTAATGACTATAATGCAAACCCGACACCGATTAAATTCTATACACTGATTTGTTACGCATTTAATAATCAAATTAGGTTTAACTCTAAGGGTGAATATAATATGCCGTTTGGTAAAAATCGTAGCTCATTTAATCCAACACTTGAAAATAAATTTATAGAGTTTACCGCAGAAATTCATAATCCTAAATACATTTTTATAAACGGTTCATTTGAGAAATTTGACTTCTCAAATCTAAATAACAACGACTTCGTTTACTGTGACCCTCCGTATTTTAGCAGCGTTGCTACATATAACGAGTCTGGTGGTTGGACAGAACAGAATGAACAGACCTTACTTAATCTTCTTGATGAATTGAATAGCAAAGATATTCGTTGGGCGTTATCAAATAATCTTAAATATGATAATCCGTTACTGGACAGTTGGAAAGACAAATATAATATTCATTACTTAGGTGGAGATTACAGTAATTGTAATTATCATAAAAAGGATAAGAGTAAAGATGTTGAAGTGCTTATTACGAATTATTGAATAGTGGTAAATTTTGGCTCTCGTAAGTGACGTACCTACGTTGTTTGCGAGGTCTAAAAACCCTATAAAAGACTGTTTTTGTCTTATTTCAAAGGAGTAATAAAATGAAAGCAAAAGTAATTAAGTTTAATAACGGCAGTTCTATTCAGACAATTCAGACTGAAACTATAGTAAGAAGCAGACCTAAGTTTCCTGTACATTTCTTTATGGCAAGAGGCAATAACAAACCTGCTATTAGTCTTGTTCAGATGATTGAATATTGTTATGGGATTGAACTTACCGATGAAGAAAAGTTTGAGATATGGAACTTGTTTTATGGAGGTGATTGTAGTGACTGAACGTGAAAGATTAATACGACTTATCGGTGAAATTAAATCTTATGAACATGGTGGAATGACTACAGTTACAGATGAAGGATTGGCAGATTACCTGCTTGCTAATGGTGTGTTTCTTACACCTTGTAAAAAAGGCGATACAGTATATCTTGTTCTAAAAGGATGTGCAGAAGTTTTAGAAGGTAGAGTTAGAAAAATTTCATTAAATCACAATAGTGAATTAATTGTAGTTGTTGAGAGATTTCAAAAAGGATATTATACTACTGGCAATCATAAATGGTCTTCATTTGGCAAGACAGTGTTTCTTAATAAAGAAGATGCTGAAAAAGCATTGGCTACAAAATAAACATTTCATCGGAGGAATTTTATATGATTCGTATTATTTTACTTACATTAATAAGTTATTCTTTAATTTCAGTCGTTGTATATTTAATCTCAGGCGAAAACGAAGAAATAGCTGCTATGTTTGGATTAGGAATTATTGGCGTGGTTTTATTAGGAATATCTAAATTTGTTCACAAAGTCAGAAATTTGGTCAAATATCATATTGGTAAACGCTCTATCTTCACAGAAGAAGCTACTGGAAATAAATATAAGTGTGAAACAAAATATACAGATGATATTCATTATTGGACATCAGGTTATAAGTTGGTCAAAAGGTATGCTGTTAAGTCTGAATGGGTTGATATTCCAGATTTCAGTAAAGAGTTTATTGCAAATAGCAAGAAAAATTGTGACCATTGCAAACATGATAATGAATGTTCTCGTACAAAAATCAAATGCAAACATGATGAGTTTGATAAGATATTAGAATTTAATAAATTTGAAAAGGAGTAAAGTACAGAATGAGTGGAGGATATTTTGGCTATAGAGACACAAGTTTAAAATCTGATATATTCGGATATTCTGATAAACCTGACAATGTATTTGAAGATAGAGAAATTTCTGAACTTGTTTGGGACATATTTGATTTGATACATGATTTCGACTGGTATAAGAGTGGAGATACCTGCAAAGAAAACTATCTTGAATCTAAAAATAAATTCAAGACTAAGTGGTTCAGTAATAAAGAGAATCGCCAGAAAAGAATTATTGACGAGGCTATCGGTGATTTGAAGAATGAATTATATGAAATGATAGGGGCTGATAAGAAACCCATTAATGTTGAAAGCGAGAAACACGGATATTGGAAATATGAATGGTTGAGCGAAAAATATTGCTGTTCAGTATGTAATCATAGTGAAATATATAAAAGCGGTTGTGTCGATGTGTGTCCAAACTGTAAGGCAATAATGGACGGTAAGAATGAGGAGTGATAATAATGAAACAATCTGTAGTTGATGTTGTAGAAGTTGTTAGGTGTAGGGATTGTAAGTATTATGACAAAAAATATCACCAATGTAAACTTCATTCCGAAGAACCCGACCAATACAGCACAGGCTTTATCTTTAATATGCAAGAAGATGATTTTTGTAGCTATGGTGAAAGGAGAGAATAATGGTAAGAAACATAACAATAGGAGTAACAAATGAATGTCAAAGTTGCGATTTAATGACGATTAAATCGTATAACTCTGAGATGTTACCATACTGTACGCTGTTTAAAACTTATTTACAATTTCGTGAATATGAAAATGATGATTGGGTAATAAAGCCTTGTTATGAATGTGTGGAGTGTAGTGGGAATAATACACGTTATTTTACAAAAGGTGACTATAAAGAAAATATTTAAAACAAAGATTTAATGAGGTGGATATGAACGATTTAATTAAAAGCATTGTTATAAATAATAATCTTACTATTGCAGAGAGAAATAAAGCATTAGATGCACTTGCAAAAAACATCGAAGAAGCAAAAGGATTGTTGTCTGGTGAATATACATATTGCAAAGACTGCGATGACTTTTATTTATCTCAATCTTTCTTCAATGAATGTGAAACAAAAGAAATCAGAATTTGTATTTATAGTGACCCTATTAATAGTAGTGGAGATGAATATGCTGATGGATATTCAGATATTACATATAAGATTTGTCCAAAAGGTCATAAACACGAAATCAACAGAATTGAAAGACAGAAATAAATCCCGAATATTATCAAAAGAGAGGAATAACAAAATGAATAGTTATGGTTTTGAAGTGGCACACGGTTATAAGATTTTAAAGGGTTGTCTTGATGCTGAAAATAAGGAAGAAGCTATTGAGAAAATCAAGAAAGAAGAATGGGACGATATTATTGATGAGTTTGATACAGATGAACTCGCCGAAGAATATGAAATAACAGATATTTGGGAAATTTAATAAAAGCAAATTGCAAAGGAAGTGATAAAAAATTAAAGTATTATCTTTATTTGGTGGTATTGAAACAGGACTTCAAGCATTGCAAGAGTTGAGTATTCCAATCGAAGAATATCACTCATTTGAAATTCTGTCAGCAGCTATCAAAGTAACACAAAAGAATTTTCCATTTGTTATACATCATGGAGATGTAAAGGAGGCTGATTTCACAGAGTTTCAAGGTTTTGATTTAATCCTTGCAGGAAGTCCGTGTCAGAATAGAAGCAGGGCAAGAAAAGAAGATAAGAATGTACATAGTGGACTTAAAGGTGATAAATCATCATTGTTTTGGTGCTTTGCAAAGGCACTTGAAGTAGTAAAACCTAAATATTTTCTGCTTGAAAATGTAGTATCTGAAATTCCAGAAGATGACCAGACAATAACAGATACAGTTGGTGTTAAACCTGTAATTATTGATAGTAATCTATTTTCAGCACAGGATAGAGAACGTCTTTATTGGACTAATATTCCGATTGCACCATTACCTACATATTGCAATACAGTTCTTAGCGATGTAATGGAAACTAATGTGGCTGAAAAGTATTATTACAACAAGCCATACACATTCAATGGTTATGATAAGAAGATTATCGCTACATTACAAGTCAATTCGATGGATATGAGTAAACGTGTTTATAATCCAATTTTTAAATGTGGTACGCTTACTTGTATCTCAGGTGGATACCAAGAAAAAAAGGTCTGGGATAATGGACATATAAGAAAACTAACTGAAATAGAATATGAGCGATTACAAACTTTACCTGACAATTTTACAGGAGGTTGTGGTTTAAGTTACACTTCAAGGTGCAGCTTGTGCGGTAATTCTTGGACTAAAGACGTTATCAAACATATTTTATCAGGACTACCGCATTAATAAAAATTCGATTTTAAGTTTTCAGAAGCAAATTACAAATAATATATAAAAATCGAGTTGAATTAAAATTTATATAATGATATACTATTAATCACGGAGTTGATTTTGAAGTATTGGATAAAAGTAAAACAAACAAAAGGAGGTGAATTAAAATAGAACTTAATCAGAGACAGAGACTATGGTATAAGCGTTACTGTGAGGAAGTTGAGAGAATGACAAATTATTATACATATCTTAATGACCACGCAGAAACTACTACAAGAAAAATCACTCCCGAAGAAGAAGAACAGTACAATGCTCTATTAAATAAAACAGACTGCCATAGACTCACAATTAAGAAAGGGTGATTTATATTAATATAAAACATATTTTAGCAGGAGGACTTAGCGCAATCTATTTATGTGCCTTATGTGGCACAGGTATATTAATAAGTACAGACAAAGAGCAAATTACAAACAAAACTATTAAAACCTCTACGGAAGTTGTATCAGTAACATCTGTTCCTACAACAAAAACAGTAACTACCACTCCTATTATTACAACAACTGTTGTTTCGACAACTCCTATAACAACTACTACAACAGTAGCAACAACTGCAAAGATAATAGAAACTGAGTGTGAAGAATCTTCTGATTATGAAGAAGCCGTTGTATATGAAGACACATACGAAGAAGAATACGAAATTGAGTATGAAGAAGAGTATGAAGAACCCTATGCCGATTATGGTTGGTATACTGCAAAATGGTATTCTGGGTCAGTTGGTTCATGGGGTTACTCAGGTAGGGAATTAATATCTGGATATTCAGTAGCAAGTCCTGACTTCCCACAGGGTACTGTGTTGCAGATTACTGGCGGTGGATTAGATGGCATTTACAGGGTAGATGATACAGGCTGTCCGTCTGGAGTGATTGATTTCTTTTATTACTATGGTGATGTCCCAGAACATTTTGAATATAATGGTGTTTATGATATTCAAGTTAGTGTTATAGGGTAGGAGAAAATATGAATAAACGACAGCGTAAAAAACAATTCAAAAAGCGTGAGATGTTTGCAGTTTCTTTTGTATCCTCTTATAAAGAATTAAAAGAAGTCGAGAGAACTTATTATGAATATGTAATTAACGATAAACGTCACAAAGATGATAATGTATCGGATTTCTGAAAGTAGAGCAAAAATGATAATACCATTTGACGAATTAGGATTAAGGTCAAGTTATTCTGAAAGTGGTTTGAGAGTATTAAAATAAGGAGAATGATATGACAATAGATGAAGAAATTAGATATCTCAAAGAAGATATAGAGAATAATATTGATTGTGGCGATTTGGCTGCTGCCGAAAACAACAAGCAAAGACTTGCATGGTTAGAGGAGTTGAAAGCTCTGCGTGAAGAAAACGATACACTCAAAACTGGGATAATAGCAGTGAAAAGTGGTTCGGACGTACTGAAAATTTGCAAACTTGAAGAAGAAAACGCCGAACTCAAAAGGCTGCTTAAGCTGGCGGTAGAGGATATTAAAACGTTATTATGTAGTGTTGGAGCTCCTATATACAGCCGTGAGGGTAGAGAGTCTTGTAAGGTGTGTTGCTTCAATCATAAATGTGGTTGTAGTAATTATTGCTCTGTAAGGACTGCATATAAGAAATGGAAGCACGCCGAAGAAGCTCTGGAGGTTTTGGGAGATGAAAAATAAAATTTGTACTATACTTGCTATAGTGATTAGCATACTGTGCTGTGCGTGTGAATCAGAAGAATACACAACAGAGGACGTAAAAATAAGTGGAACTGTTACCAAGCAATACATAACAGAAATAGCAAGAGGAAGATATGTAGAAACTACTGTTTATTATTACACCGTTGTTGACTATGGTGGAGAGAATCTTAAAGTAATTAATGATTACGATTATTACATTCACCATAGTGTCGGCGATGAAGTTGAACTTACAAAACACAGGACTTACGATTCCGATGGGAATTGGATTAAGACCGAGGTAAGATGGAAGTGAGGGATAATAATGGCTGAAATGAAACTGCAACCGTGTCCATTCTGTGGAAGCCATAGTCTTAGCATTCGTACTCATATGAGTTGTTGCGGAACAGTAGAAGTTGAATGTGAAAATTGTACGATGAAATTTGAATACGAAGAAGATTACAAAGAAGATGTTTTAATTAATCCTATTCACCCAGATATTGAACATCATACAAGATGTTATCATAAAACAAAACCTACATTTATTGAAGCATGGAATAGGAGGGTTGATAAGTAATGCTTGTACCAGCAATACTCTATAAAGATGAAATTCGTAAGAAGTTTATGGAATACTCCTATACAGAAGACATGATTAATTATACAGGCTGTCTTGAAAATCAAATTCCGAGTATTGAAAACGACAATGGTGATGGTTGTTATCAATATGCGATTGTCGATAATGGCAAATTAATAGGGTATTTTACATATTACATTAACTGGCATTCTTCTTGCGCTCATTGTTTCGGACTGTTTTCTTTTGATAGGAAAAATAAAATAATTGGTTTTGACGTTTACAGAGAGCTCAGGAAGATAATCAATGATTACCAGATACATAGGATAGAATGGCGAATGGTAGGCGGTAATCCAGTTGAAAAACACTATGATAAGTTTTGTAAAAAATATCACGGTAAAAAAATTGTATTAACTGATGCGTTTAAAGACAGATGTGGTAAATATCACGATGATATCATCTATGAGCTTATATTTAATAGGAGGACTGACAATGGCAAAGTGTGAGAACTGCTATCATGCAAGAGCTTGTTTAAATAGCTTGTCTGAAAACAAGGGTTTAAACAAGGTTTTTGATTGTGAATATTATAAGGACAAATCCCTTATCTCCGAACTGCCGTGCAAAGAAATCTTTGAAAAAATCGGTGACAGCATATATTGCATTGATGGTGATGTCGAGGAAGTTATCGAAGTGCTTGTTTACTTAATTGAATTTGACTATAAAGGAGAAGTTTGGATAAAAACAGTAACTTTTAAATTTAATAAGGAACTTGGAACAGAATATCATTTTCTAATTTCTGAAATCGGCAAAACCGTATTCCTCAGCCGTGAAGAGGCTGAGAGGGCGTTGGAGGAGAGTGAGAAAAATGGCTGATGTTTTAATGAATTTTTTGATATTAGT
>OBLI01002667.1_pt1 | contig 14781 bp, 17 predicted proteins | sample 1519701 | NCBI WGS metagenome assembly OBLI01 (sample SAMEA3663005, study PRJEB22513) | pig gut metagenome | biome: pig gut; feature: pig-associated habitat; material: faeces | place: France | collected 2012 | reverse complement strand
GATTTTTGCAAATATAAAAGGAACTAGTTTTGTCTAGTTCCTTTTTAGCATCCATTAGTTAATGTTCTAGTAAAACTTTTTGTTTTACCATTATAAGTTACATTATGTATAATTGTGTATGAACTTGTGCAGTCTAAACTTTTGCAATCTACACTGTTATTATTTTGATCTGAGCAATAATTTTTAGTGACTGCTTGATTCGTTACATCAACTCCATTATTTGTGACTTTAACTGGACTTTTATTAATATCATTATTAATCATATCATAGTATCCAGTTACGGTCATTGTATTATTACCATTTAGGGTTATTTCAACATCTCCTGTACTTGAAGAGTTGCCATCAGGATTAACTGCAACTGAAACTCCGCTACTCATATTATTTTTAAATTTAGAGTAGGCTGATTTAATGGTAAATGTTGCTTTGCTACTAAGAAGACCAGTATATGTAAATTTGTTATTAGTAGTAAATCCTAAATCTGTAGTGTTACCATTAACTGTAATATATACGTGATAACCATTTATTCCAATATTATTAGCATTATAAGTTATACGTTCTTCATAGTATTTTTCACTCCAAGGTTTATAACCTTCATCAAAGTATTCTTTTAGGTAGGCTTCATCTATAGCTTTAGGTGTTGCTATATCTTCCCAAGATAGTTCTACAGCACCAAGTAAATAATTGGCTTTTAAATTTGTTGGGTTTTCTAATTGACTAAATCTAAATGATTCTTCACTCGGAACAGTTCCTTTTTTAAAGTAAGCCGTTGTCCTTAAATTAGATGGGGTAGCTGCACTAGCAAGAGCAATAGGTTCAGTACCAAGTTCTACTTCTGCAGTAACAACACTTGATGGTTGCTTCCATCTTGAGTTAGTTTCGAATATATCTTTAATAAGTTGTCTTACCATTGGTTTTTTAATTTTACCGGCATCACTATTTAATAGATAGGTTTCTTTAGTGGTTTCTTTGTAACCAATCCATAAGCCAATAGTGTAGTCTGGTGAGTAAACCATTTGCCAAGAGTCACCAATAACATCGCCTTTAATTCCTAAACTTTTAATATATTTTGAATCAATTGTTGATGTACCAGTTTTACTTGCAATGTCAGTTCCAGATTTAGAACCAGCTGATACGTAATTATTTGTAACAGCGTTTCTTAGTATTATATTAATCATATAAGCTGTTGCTTCACTCATTACTGTACGTTTTTCTGGTGTTACTGTATATACTTCACCAGTGTCTAGGAATTCAGCACTTGTAAATGAGTAAGGTTCTATATAAATGCCACCTCTAGCAAATGTTGCATATGCTGCTGCCATTTCAAGTGGGTTTGTACCATTAAATCCACCAATACTATGTGCTTCATTAATGTAACCATCTTCGTATTCAGGGGTAATACCTAAGTTTGTTACAAATGTTTTAATTTGGGATTGTGAAACAGCTTGAAATGCTTGAAGGGCAGGTATGTTTCTTGATGATCCTAGGGCAGTTTCGATTGTCATAATTCCTTTGTAACCGTTATCCCAGTTCTTTAAGTATCCACCGCCAGAGTAAGTATATTTGTCATCGATAATCATTTTACCAGTTGACCAGTTTAAATATTCAATTGCTGGACCATAATCGAATATTGGCTTTGCAGTTGAACCTGGGTGACGTTTAATCATTGTTGCATAGTTATATTCTCTTAATCTTTTTCTATTACGACCAGCACCTACGGCAATAAGTGAGCCATTATCATTATCAACTATGGCAATACCTGCTTGAACTGTATCATTTAACCATTTGTACGTTGTACCATTATATATATTGTTAATGGCATCTTGTTTTTCTTTTACCATTGTTGTTTTAATTGACATTGGTGTTTCGTATGGATTCTTACCAGTTCTATCAATTACTTCTTCAACTACTGTATCAATAAATCCTTGATATTGGTTTGTTGTGCTTTCACTTTCTACTAGTAAACTTTTAAGTGGAATAGATTTGGCAATTTCACATTCTTCGTCACTAATATAGCCATGCCTTTTCATAAGGTTTAGAACTTGATTTCTTCTTGCTTCGGCTTTTTCTGGATGATCGAATGGGTCATAAGCATTTGGTGCTTGGAAGAGTCCAGCGATTGTTGCAGCTTCTGGCAAAGATAATTCACTTATACTTTTACCGAAATAAATTTGGCTGGCTTGTTCTATACCATATGAACCACCGCCTAGATATGGAATGTTTACATAGAACTCAATTAGTTGTTCTTTAGAGTATTTTTTTTCAAGGACGAATACTGATAAGTAGACATCGGTAAATTTACGAATAATACCTTTAATACCAGAGGCTTCACTATTTGTAAGTCTTTGTTTTGCAACTTGCATTGTTAGGGTAGAGGCACCACCAGCACCACTTTGACCAAATACTTGACCAATTGTTGCTTTTAGAAATCTTGCCATATCAACACCACTATGTTGGAAGTATCTTGAGTCTTCTGTAGCAACTAGGGCATCGATGAATACTTCTGGAAGTTCATCATAAGTAACTTTTTGTCTGTTTTCAGTACCAAGTCTTGCAAGTTCTTCACCCTTACTATCAAATAGGATAGATGCTTCTTTAGTGTACAAACTTTGTGGATCAAATTTAGGTGCTGCAATAACTACATAGATGAAAAAAGCAAGACCACAAGCAAATCCACTAACAAGTATGAGCATTATAACAATAAGTATTTTTTCAAATATATTTCCTTTTTGCCAGTTCTTTTTAAACTGACTAGTTGTTATATTTTCTTTTTTTACCTTATTAACTTTTCTTTTAAGTTTAATCTTTTTCATAAAATTTCCTCCTTTTTGCTAATAAGTGTATCCAACACTGTTATATAGTTTAGTGTTGGACTAAATTTTAATTTAATTTCTAATCCTTCTTTTTGGATAAATTCAAATGGTATACTTTTTCTATCATTATTATTTACAAATTTTATTAAAACATTTCCGTCTAAAATAAAAAATCTATCATTCATTTCAATTATTAAAAAACTTATTCCTTTATGTTTTAAGACTCTGTCAATATGGAGTAGTTGGTGCTTATGGATGTTTGATAAAGGGAAACTTGTTTTACTTTTAGAACTTTTAGCATCAAAATCTAGATAATATCCTTTGTAAACTCCAGTGTAGTCTAGAGTAGATTTTTCTCTTAAGACACCTTCAATGTATTCTGTTTTACCTTTGTAAGAGACTTTTTTAATTTCTACGGGAGTGGGTTTTTTATAAATTACAGCAATGTCATTATCTAAGTAGTATTTATTTGCTTCGTTTATAAGGCTTTCTAAATTCATTCCACGTTTTGCATAACTTACAGGTTTTTGATAAGCCTTTTTGGCTTTTCCTGGATAGAGCATTATAACCACCAATATAATTATACTTAAAAAATGTGATAATTTCTATAAGTAGTCATATTATTTGCATTTTTTTACACTATTTTATATAATAAGGATGCAAGTGTTAAAAGGAGCTTATATGAAAATTGAAAATTCGAATTTAAATGTTATTGCGGTTAGAACTAGTCAGTATCCTAATGATGGGAAGAAGGAGTTTTTACTTGTTGGCCGCAGTAATGTAGGTAAAAGTAGTTTTATAAATACTTTATTAGGTAGAAAGAATTATGCGAAAACTAGTAGTACACCAGGAAAGACACAGACATTAAACTTTTATATATGTAATGATGAATTTTATTTAGTAGATGTGCCTGGTTATGGTTATGCACAAAGAGATAAAGTTACGCAGAAGAAGTTTGGTTTAATGATTGAGGAGTATCTTAAAACGAGAGAGAATCTAGTACGTGTGTTTATGCTTGTTGATAGTCGTATTAAACCTACAGAAAATGATATTTTGATGTATAATTATTTGAAGTATTTTAATATTAAGACAACTATTGTTGCTACTAAGTATGATAAGTTAAAAGCAAAAGATCGTGATAAGAATATTAAGAATGTTGCTAGTACTCTTAATTTAGTGGAAGATGATAAAGTAGTAGCGTTTTCTTCAGTTACTAAGAAGGGTAGAGATGAAGTTTTAAATATTATTAAAGAGGCGTTAGATGAAGAATAAAAGAGGTTTTACGTTAGTGGAGTTACTAGCAGTAATAGTAGTTCTTAGTTTGGTTATGATTATTGCAATACCAGCGATTACCAAGAATACAAGAAATGCTAGAGAAGCAGTTTTAAAAACTAAAGTTGATTTGATTATAAATGAGTCTGTAATTTGGGGGGAGGATAATTTAAATTATTTTTTAACTTCTAATAAAGGACCACTTAAATCTTGTACTGAGGGAAGTGCAATTACTTGTGAGATAACATTTAATGATTTAGCTGCAGCAGGTTATATAAAATATGATAATGAAGAGGAAAAACTTATTACGGATCCTACTAAGAAAAAGGATAGTTTAAATGATGAGATTATACTTCTTACTTATGATAAGAGTATAAGAAAAGTAAGTAGTAGTCTTAAAGATTCATCACTTATTAAAGATAATTAATAGAAAAACCCAAACAAGGGTTTTTATTTTGGCTTATTTATGTTAAAATATTGAAGAAAAAAGAGGTGGTTTTTATGAGAAAAACTGTATGTTTAATTGGTAGACCAAATACAGGTAAGTCTACTTTATTTAATCGTCTTATAAATGAAAAGAAATCTATTATTGATGATGCTCCGGGAGTTACTAGAGATCGCATTTATGGAATAGTTAATTATGGAAATAAGAGTTTTCAACTTATTGATACTGGTGGTATTGATTTAGCAAAAGAAGATTTTAACCATAATATTAAAATGCAAGCAGAACTAGCTATTGATGAGAGTGATGTTATTGTTTTTGTAATTGATGGTAAAACTGATTTAACTAGTAATGATTTACTTATTAGTGATAATTTAAAAAGAACTAAGAAAAAGGTAATTGTTGCGGTTAATAAGTTAGATGAAGCTCATCAAAATAATTTAATGTATAACTTTTATGAGCTTGGTTTTGATACATATTTACCTATTAGTGCAGAGCATAATAAAGGAATTAATTCTTTATTAGATGAGATCACTAAAGAATTTCCGGATTATACTACTGAAGAAGATGATGCTATATTAAGATTTTCAATTATTGGTAGACCTAATGTGGGTAAGAGTTCTTTAATTAATGCTCTTTTAAATGAGGATAGAGCAATTGTATCAAATATTGCTGGTACTACCAGGGATGCTATTGATACAAAATTTACTTATGAAAAGAAAGATTATATTGTTATTGATACTGCTGGTATGCGTAAGAAGGGACGTATTTACGAGAATATTGAAAAGTATAGTTTAATTAGAAGCATGAAAGCTATTGATAGATCTGATGTGTGTGTGCTTGTAATTAATGCTGAAGAGGGAATAATAGAACATGATAAACATATAGCATCATATGCGTTAGATGCAGGTAAAGCAATGGTTATTGTAGTAAATAAATGGGATACTGTTGAAAATAAAGATGAAGAGATGAAAAAATGGATAGCAAATATTAGAGCTAATTTTCAGTTTATTCCATATGTTAATATCGTTTTCTTATCTGCTAAGACTAAGTCAAGAATTCATACATTAATGCCAGAAATTATTAGAGCGTATGAAAGTGCGACTAAAGAGATTAAAACCAGTGTACTTAATGACATTATTAGAGAAGCAGTTGCTATGCATGAACCACCTAGTTATAAAGGAAAGAGACTTAAAATATATTTTGTTAATCAATGTGATACAAGACCTCCTAAGTTTGAGTTTCAAGTAAATAATAAAGGACTTCTTCATTTTAGTTATGAAAGATATTTAGAAAATCAAATTAGAAATAATATTGATTTAACTGGTACACCAATTATTTTGAAGTTTACAAATAAAGGTGATAAAGAATGAAAAAGAAAATAATATTTGTTGTTACGTTGCTTTTAATTGCAGGTTTGACGTGCTTTTTGATCTTTAAGTTAAGAAGTGATGATAATTCTAAAATACAAAATGATGAGTTTTATGCAGTAGTAAGAGAAAGTTATGCTGGTTATGCTTTAGTTAAACCTTTAGATGAAGATATTAATTATGATGTTTTAAGTATTTCTGTAAAAGATTTAAAAGTTGGAGACATTATTAGATTAAAAGTAAAAGATATTAAAGAAATATATCCACCAGAAGCAGAAGTAGAAGAAATAGAAGTGCTTCAAACAGATAAAATATCTGAGTTAGGTCCGGATATTAAGGAAGAAGTAACAACTAAAATTACTGAGCAAATAAAAAATGATATAACTACATCACAAACAACTTCAGTAAGTAAAAATGGAACAACTACAACTAAAAAGAAAGATATTAAAAATGCTGATGAAAATGTTCTCGCTTATTTTAATAATGAAGTTAATACAGCTGATACTAAATCTAAAGGTACGTTAAAGAATGCTTTTATTAAAGTAGTAGATTTTATATTCTATGATAAAGATATAAATGGGTATTATTTTAAAGATTTAACTGCTTCTGCTAAGTTAAAAGTAATAGGACTTGCATTAAAGCTGGATAATATAATTGATAGTCATTTTCCAGGATATAAAGATGAATTATCTAGTAGTTATAATAAAGCAAAAGATAATTTAATTACACTTTATTTAAACCTTACAAGTGAATTTTGCAAAAATAATGATAGTATATGTGAAAGCGCTAAAAATGATTTTTCTCTTTTAAAAGAAAGTCTAAATTTAAGCTGGGATGTTATCAAGAATCTAGCTAAAAGTGGTACTAATAAATTAAAAGAATGGTATGAGATATTTAGTGGAAAATAAGATAGTACTTGATGATAATGTAATAACATATATATTTGTACCAAAAAGAATTAAGAATATTTATTTTAGATTTAAGGATGATGGGAAACTTTATGTTTCTGGACCTAGTAGGATCCAAAAGAATATTGAAAGATTGCTTTTGCAAAATAAGGGTAATATCTTAAAACTTTATGAAAAAATTATGACTAAGAAAGATAAACCGATAACTTATTTAGGTAAAGAATTAGATTTAATTATTACAAATGCTAAGCCGGCTTTATATGATGATGTTATATATGCTGAAAGTAAGGATGCTGCTTTAAATTATCTTTATAAGCAAAGTTTGCCTTATTTTGAAAAGAGAGTAGATGTTTTAAAACAAGAATTTGATAACTTACCTAACTTTAGGGTTAGAACAAGACTTATGAAAACTAAATGGGGAGTATGTAATATAAGTTCTATGACAGTAACTTTAAATGTAACTTTGATAACGAAAAGAGAAGATTTAATAGATTATGTAATTATTCATGAGTTATCACATTTTAAGCATATGAATCATAGTGCTGCTTTCTGGGATGAAGTTGGAAAACATTATCCTGATTATAAAAGAGCAAGAAAGGAATTAAATGCATGATTATAGAGTCATTAAATAATGAAAAGATAAAATATTATACTAAATTACAAAATAAGAAGTATCGTGAAGAAATGGGACTTTATATTGCACCCGGAGAGCATCTTGTTCGGGAAGCTCTAGCCTTAGACTTAGTAAAGGATGTTTTTCTTTTAGAAGGCGAAGAGAATACTTATGGTAATGTTACTTATGTTAAGGAAACTGTAATGAAAAAGTTATCGGGATTAGAAAGTGCACCTAAAGTGCTTGCAATAGTTAAGAAGAATGTTTCTAATGAGATTACTGGTAATGTTGTTATTTTAGATGATTTAAGAGATCCCGGTAATATTGGAACAATTATACGTAGTGCAGTAGCGTTTAATTATGAAACAATTATAATAAGCCCAAATTCAGCAGATGTTTATAATATTAAGACAATAAGAGCTACTGAAGGAATGCTTTATAAAATAAACATCGTTATTAAAGATCTAAATGAAATAATTCCTGATTTAAAGAATAATGGTTATAAAATTGTTGGAACTGACGTTCAAAAGGGAAGTCATCCATATAAAATAAGTGGTGCTCATGCACTGATTATAGGCTCAGAAGCAAAAGGTATGAGTGATGATGTAAAAAAAGTATGCGATGAATTTTTCTATATTCCAATGAGTGAAAAGTGTGAAAGTTTAAATGCGGGCGTGTCAGCAAGTATTCTTATGTATACACAATTATAAGAGGTAGGTTATGAATATAGTAATTGGTAAAATAGTAAATACTTTTGGTATTAAAGGTGAACTTAAAATTGTTAGTAATTTTGAAATGGCTAATCGTGCCTTTAAAAAAGGAAATAAAATAATTATTAATAATAAAGAACGTTTGATAACAAATTCTAGATTTCATCATCATAATTATTTAGTAGAGATAGATAATATTAAAGATATTAATGAAGTAACATATTTAATTGGAGCAAAAGTATCAATAAATAAAGATGAACTTAAATTAGAAGAAAATGAATACTTAATGTGTGAACTTGATGGGTATGACGTATATAATGGAGATAAATATGTTGGTAATGTAGAAGAAGTTGTAATAAATGAAGTTAATCCTTTAATTAAAGTTAATGGATATTATATTCCACTTCAAAAGAACTTTATTAAAAAAGTAGAAGTAAATAACAAAAAAATAATTTGTCAAAATATTGATGAATTAGTAAAAGAGGGATAACATGAAAATTACAATTTTATCATTATTTCCAAATATGTTTGAAGGCTTTCTTACAGAATCTATCATTAAAAGAGCAATTCAAAATGAAAAAGTTGAAGTTAAAATAATTAATTTTAGAGACTACTCAGTGTATAACAATAAGCAAGTTGATGATACTCCTTATGGTGGGGGAGCTGGAATGGTATTAATGTGTGATCCAATCTTTAGATGTATAGATGAAATAAGAACACCTAATTCACATATAATTATCTTAAGTCCAGAAGGAAGTATTTATAATGAAAAAAAAGCAAGAGAACTTTCTAAATATGAGGATATTATTTTAATTTGTGGTCATTATGAAGGCTTTGATGAAAGAATTAAAACTTTAGCTGATGAAATAATATCAGTAGGAGACTTTGTACTTACTGGCGGAGAAATACCAGCAATGTTAATTACAGACTCTATTATAAGACTACTTCCAGGAGCTATTACTAATGAAAGTCTTGAGTCAGAAAGTTTTAATGAAAATTTATTAGATTATCCTGTGTACACAAAGCCAGCAGTTTACCGTGATATGAACGTGCCAGATATTTTGTTATCTGGAGATCATAAAAAAATAGATGACTATAGGGAAAGTGAAAGAATCAGACTTACTAAGGAAAAAAGACCTGATTTATTAAAGTAATATGTTAAAGTTAGATAAAAGTAAAAATACGGGGATTATATTTATTTATGATCTTGTTGGGTATGAATTTAAAATTAATAAAATTTATGTTTATATTTTTTATGAACCTTGGCTTAAAGAAATTTTAAAAAAAGATTTTGATCCAGAGTATTTAAAATTAGTTGCACGAATTATTTCATTTTTAAATGATGAAACAGATGATGATGCAAATGCGCTTATGGTGGAACTAGAAGAGATGACTATGGTTTTCTATAATAAATATGCAAAGTATTTAAGTAAGGATACGATAAAAAAATATTTAAAACAAATAAATATTTTAAAAAATGAATTAAATCTTTATGAGTATAAAAAAGATATTTTATCTTCTAGAAGGCGCTAAAGCACTTGATTTTATATATTAGGTTTGCTATAATAAATGTGCTTTTTGAAAGAAAAGTGTTATAATCCGCTCAAAACTGAAGATTATAAGAAAAAATAGTTTATAGAAAGGAAATATTTATGAATCTTATTGACAAAATTAATCAAAAACAAATTAAACCAAATACTCCAGAATTTCGTGTTGGTGATACAGTAAGAGTTGATGTATGGATTAAAGAAGGTAAGAAAGAAAGAATTCAAGCTTTTGAAGGATTAGTAGTATCTAAAAAAGGTGGTTCTGTTTCTGAAAGATTTACTGTAAGAAAGAAAAGTGGAAGTGTTGGTGTATCAAGAATATTTGCTGTAAATAGTCCTGAAATTGACAAAATTACTGTTGTTAAAAAAGGTATGGTACGTAGAGCAAAACTTAACTTCTTAAAGGATATGAAGAAAGAATACAAAGTTAAAGAAAGAAACTAAGTTAGGAATTCCTAACTTTTTTTTGTGAGTTTTATGTGCTATACTTTAATAGTAGGTGAATTATGAATATTATAGATATAATAACTAAAAAGAAAAATAAGCAGGTATTAAGTTATGAAGAGTTAATGTACGCTTTTAATGGGTATTTAAATAATAAAATTAAAGATTATCAAATGAGTGCTTTGCTTATGGCGATAACTATTAATGGGATGACTTATGAGGAGACTTTGGATCTGACTGATATTTTTATTAAGAGTGGTGAGGTTTATACGTTTGATAAGCCAGTATGTGATAAGCATAGTACTGGGGGAATTGGTGATACTGTTACACTTATTATTGCTCCTATTGTAGCTGCTTTAAATGTGCCAATGGCTAAGATGAGCGGTAGAGGTTTAGGTATTACTGGTGGGACTATAGATAAGTTAGAAAGTATTCCTGGCTTTAATGTTAATTTAACTAAAGAGGAATTTTATAAAGGTGTTAAAGAGATTGGCTTAGCTATAAGCTCTCAAACTGAAAATTTAGTTCCGTTAGATAAAGTTATATATTCTTTAAGAGATGTTACTGGTACTACGGAAAGTATTCCTCTTATTGCTTCATCTATTATGAGTAAAAAAATTGCTTCTGGAGCAACATATATTGTAATTGATATTAAGTGTGGTGAAGGGGCTTTAATTAAGAATGAAAAAGATGCTGAAGAGTTATCTTTGTATTTGACTAAGATAGGTGAGCATTTTGATAGAAAGGTTAAGACTCTTATTACTGATATGGATGAACCTTTATCTAGTGCCGTTGGGAATGCTTTAGAGGTATTAGAGGCTAAAGAAGTGCTTGAAACTAACAAGCCATGTAAATTAAGAGACGTGTCTTTGGAAGTATCAGCTAATATTATAAGTATGGCTAAGAATATTAAGGTGAGTGAAGCTAAGATATTGTGTGCTAAGGTTTTAGAAAATAAAACTGCGTATAAGATGTTTGAGAAGTGGATTAGCTACCAACATGGTGATTTAAGTAAGGTTAAAGTAAGTGATAAAATTATTAAACTTAAGAGTAATAAAGACGGTGTTATAACTAAAATAAGTGCTTTAAAAGTAGGCAAGCTTGCTGGATATCTTGGTGCTAGTCGTAAGACTAAAGAGGATAATATTGATTATAGAGTTGGGGTCAAGTTGTTATGCGAGGCTGGAGATAGTGTTATAAAGGGACAGGATTTAGCTTTATTATATGTTAATGATTTGAATGTTAAATTAAATGAAGAAGATTTAAAAATATTTGAAATAAAATAGATAATCTTCTTTTTTTTGTGATAGACATGTGATATACTAATTGTATATGATAGGGGAGGCTAGCATGAGTAAGAAAGGGCAAGCACTTATTGAGTTTATTTTGATTATGCCAGTTATGGTGTATCTTATATTAGTGTTTGTGGATTTTTCTTTGATACTAAGCACTAAGAATAAATTAGATAATAATGTTAGTAATTTAGTTATGGAGTATAAGGAAACGGGTTTATGCCCTAGTGAGGCTCTATGTGAATTTAGTGATAAATATGAAAAGATTACTGTTAAAGAAAAGTATGTTCCTAAGACGCCTGGTTTAAGTTTAATCCTTAAAGATCCTTATTATATTAAAAGTGAAAGAGTGGTTTTAAAAGATGAATAAGAAAGCTCAGGCGCTCGCACTTTTTATTACATTAATTCCAGTTATATTTGTTGTAGTTATGTTTGTTTATGAGTCTAGTGTATTTGTAAATAAAAAAAGTAAAACTGAAAGTATTCTTGAAATTACGATTATGGATGCAAAAAAATATAATTTAAGTGATGATGAGATAATAGATTTGTTAAAAGAAAATGGGATTAGTGAAGATGATATAGAGATAGTTAATCATGATAAGGAAAAGATAATTACGATTAAGGTTAAGTATCCGGTAATAAATAAAACATATGAAATAAAATCAAAGATAAAGGAGGCAGAATAATGGCAAAAGGAACAAGCATAGCAGTTTTTGGTGCTAAAGGTGGAACTGGTAAAACTATTTTTACACTTAATTTGGCAGGAGCAATAGCAAAACTTGGTAAGACTTGTTTAATTGTTGATGCTGATCTTTATTCGGGACAAATAGATTGTGCTCTTAATAAAAAAACTAAAAAGGATATTTATAATTTTGCTGATGATTATAGTAATAATCGATATAAGGATTTTGAAGATTATGTTACTGTTTATAATAAAAATATTTCTTTTATTGGAGCTCCTACAGATCCTAGAAGGGCTAATAAGATTGAACCAAAGTATTTGAGTATAATTTTAGATAAAGCAGTATTTAAGTATGATTTTGTTATATTTGATATGTCCCATATTTTAAATGAAGTAAATGTTAATATTTTAGATATGGTTGATAAGATTTTACTTATGACGACTAACGATCCGTTAGATTTAAAGAATTTAAAGACGGTTCTAAGTTTATTTAAAGATAGTAATATAAATAAATATAAGGTTATTTTAAATGATTCAGTGGCAAATAATCGTGACTATTTTTCTTTATATGATTTAAAGGTGATTATTGATAATAATATTGATTATATTATAAGTAATAAGTTTTATGTACCTAATATGGATGCTTATGTATTTGATGGAAAAATATTTACGTTAGAGGCAAAAAAATATCCTGATGAAGGTGTGTTTAATTTGATTATTAAGGATGCAGGTGGTAAGGATGAGTAAGAGTTTAACTGAGAGTTTTGATTTTAAACCGATATATAATGCTGATGATAGTGTTGTTAGTGATTATGAAGTGTTTAAAGATAAGAAGTTACTTGATGAACTTAGAAAGATAATTATTGAGGATTTGGTTGATAAAGAGATACCTGCTACTAAAGAGTTAAGTGAGTTTGTTAATGAAGAGATTGATAAATGTTTAGAGGGGTATGATTTAACTAATTTAGAAAGAAATCATATATTTAATTTAATAGAATCAGAGATAAATGGTTATGGGCCAATTACGGAGCTTTTAAATGATCCTAATGTTACGGAGATTATGGTTAATGGACCTAGTGAGGTCTATGTTGAGATTGATGGTAAACTGGTTAAGGATACTAGTGTTTCATTTATTAATGATAGTCATATAGAGCGTACTATTCAAAGGCTTATTCAGCCTCTAGGAAGAACTATAGATAGTTCTAGTCCTATGGTAGATTCTAGGCTTAAGGATGGTTCAAGAATTAATGCGGTATTGCCTCCCTTAAGTGTTAATGGCCCTGTTATTACAATTCGTAAGTTTAAACATAATATGACTAAAGTAGAGGATTTGCTTAGAGTTGGAACGATGACTACAGATATGGCTAAGTTTTTAGAAGCCTGTGTTAAAGGTAAACTTAATATTATAGTTTGTGGTGGAACAGGTTCTGGTAAGACAACTCTTTTAAATATTATTAGTGGTTTTATTGGGAATGATGAACGTATTATAACGATAGAAGATGCTGCTGAGTTAAAACTAGAGCAGGAACATGTTATATCGTTAGAGACAAGAACTGCTAATTATAATAAGGGAAGTGTTATTACAGTAAGAGATTTAGTTATTAATGCGCTTCGTATGAGACCTGATAGAATAATTGTCGGAGAGTGCCGTGGCAAAGAAGCGTTTGATATGTTACAAGCAATGAATACGGGTCATGATGGATCACTTACGACACTACATGCTAATAGTCCGGAAGATGCTTTAAATAGGTTAGAAACTTTAGTTCTTATGAGTGGTATTGATATTCCTATTAAGGCGGTTAGAGAGTATATTGAAAATGCAATTAATATTGTTGTTAATATTCAAAGAATGCATGATGGAAAGAGAAAGATCACTTCTATATGTGAAGTAGATGGTTTTGAGAATGATATGATTAAACTTACACCAATATTTGAGTTTGTTCAAAAAGGGCTTACTGATACGGGTGAAGAAAGAGGAGAGTTTACTTGTAAAACTGCTAAACCAGTGGTTACTAAACTACTTAAATCAAGGGGTATTGAATTAGATATGCTTAAATAGAAAGGAGTACTTATATGGATAAAATGTTAGAACTTGCTATTGTTATATGTGTTATAATTTTACTGCTTGTTATTGTTATTTATGAGTTTTTGAAGATTAGAAGAACGATTAAAATAGCTAGTAGAATAGATAAGTTTACACTTAAAGTTCCTGGCAAGAATGAACCAACTATAGGTGATGACTTAAATAGAAATGTTAATTCTTTAATTAGTAAGATAAGTAATATTTTATCTAAGAGTACATACTTTACTAAGAAAGCAAATAAGTATGATAGATATAGTGCAATAAAGAAGAATCCTAATTATAAGTATGATGTTTATAGTATTAAAATTTTAATTAGTATACTTGTTTTTATGGTATATACTGTAACATCTGTATTAAATAAAAATTTTGAGTTTCCAATTGGATTAATCTTTTTAGTACTTGGCTATTTTGCAACTGATATTTATTTAGAAATCTTAAATCAAATTAGAATAAAAAATATTGAGGGTGATTTACTTAAAGCAATTATTATTATGAACAATGCTTTTAAATCTGGTTTAAATATTTCTAATGCTCTTGACGTTGTTATTACAGATTTAGATGGACCTGTTAGAGATGAGTTTATGCTTATAAAAAAAGATTTATCTAGT
>OBLI01002666.1_pt1 | contig 14781 bp, 15 predicted proteins | sample 1519701 | NCBI WGS metagenome assembly OBLI01 (sample SAMEA3663005, study PRJEB22513) | pig gut metagenome | biome: pig gut; feature: pig-associated habitat; material: faeces | place: France | collected 2012 | reverse complement strand
CACGATCCATAGCATAGTATCTTCCACATATACTAGCAATACAACCTACTTTATTTTTTTGAATGTTTTTTTCAATTAATGATATATAATTATATGCTGCTTTACTATCTGTGTCTCTGCCATCCGTAATTAAATGAAAAAATATCTTTGTAAATCCAATTTTGATTAAATATTCATACATTTTTATAAAATCATCAATACCAGCATGGACATTACCATCACTAGCAAGTCCCATTAAATGAATAGTTTTCGAAGTTAATCCTTTTAGTTTTTGAATATTTTCATCTTCATTTAAATATAGATTATCTAAATATTCATCAGTTAAAACTTCTCTACTTTTAATAAGTCTTCCTGCGCCAATAGTTTGATGACCTATTTCACTATTGCCAAACTGTCCATCATGAAGTCCTACATAGTGCCCACTTGCAAAAAGCGTTGTATGGGGATTTTCATTATAAAATTTATTAAAATTAACCATGTTCGCATTAATAATTGCATTACCATAGTCACTTTCTTTCATTCCAAATCCATCAAATATTATTGTTAAAATTTTTTTCATAATCACAATTCTTTCTAGAAAAATAATAACACATGATTAATAAAATAGCAAATAAAATAGACTTTATATTAAGCCTATTTTAAAGAAACTACATTTTTAGAATTATTCATCGAAGAGGCAATTGATATCATTTCTTTCAAAGATAAATCTTCACTTGCCATATAATAATCTATATTATTCGAGGTCCAATAAATTGAGTTTGTTGATAAAGCAGCAATAGTATCATTTAAAATAACTGGTTCTCCATAAACAGGAATAATTTCATGTTCTTGGGATTTTATAGCTCCTTCTTCAACTAAGACAAAGTTTTTTCCTCCAGAATATGTTAATATAATTCGAGAATTATCGTCAGTATTTACCGTTTCTGAACTACTTAAATATGTTTCCGAAGGCATGTAAAGAGGATAAATTGCAGTTTCTATACTACCCATAGTTTGCTTTTCTGTACATTCTTCATCTTTACAATCAGTTTCCTCTACTTGAACATATTTTTTTAAGTCAAATAAATCTGTAGAAAGTCCTGCTTTTAAATCTAAATCTTCAACTTGAAATTTAATTTTAACTATGTCATTACCATAAACTTCTACTTTATGTAGGTTAAAATCTTTATTTAAATATATTTTTTGATATTTTAGTTCTTCGTTATTTGGATAATTTACGGTAGTTTTAATTATATAGCCATCTTCATTTTTAGATATTTCTTTATTATTATCGTTTTTTATATCTTTTATTAATGAGGATAAAATATATGACTGTGATGAATTATCTGGCCAAGTACTTTCAAATTTAAAACTTTTATTTAGGGAAGGCGTAATAACATATAAACCATCATTATTTCTTAAAATAATTTGTTTATGTTCATTTGCTTTATTAACCATATCAACTTTATAATAGTTACCATCAAGATAATTTACCTCAACACTATATTTAAATATTTCTTCATCATTTTGTAGTTCTAAATTACCAATAATTTTATATGATTTAGACTTTTCCACTCTCTTTTGGAATTCTTTTGAAGCGTCAATGTTATTACCTTTAGAACACCCCATAACAAGAAATAAAATAAAAAATATACCAATCTTTTTTAACACCATGTACTCTCCTTTTCTAATAAAATATATTTTAAGTAATTAAAAATATTCATGAATAAAAAAATAATTTTGGAGAAAAATAAATAATAGAAAGGAATGTTATGCAAACAATTCAAAAAGTTACCCTAATATTTACTATTATAGGAGCCTTAAACTGGGGCTTAATAGGATTTTTTAATTTTAATTTAGTTGAATCACTTTTTGGTGTTCAATCTGCAATTACAAGTATAATATATGCAATTGTAGGAATATGTGCACTTATAAATATTGGACTTTTATTTAAAAATTTTGATTCAATAGAAAAATAACCACATTAATTAATGTGGTTATTTTATTTAAGATATTCTTACTTTTATAACAGAGGATACAACATAAGTAACAAGTGGATTATTATTTTCAATTTTTACTTCAACATCGTGATCACCCGCACCTAGGCCAGATAAATCAACATATGCTTTAATATTATTAACATCAATTTTATCAAGTGATGATGCAACACCTTTACAAATTACTGATATTGCAGAATCAGAAATAATATTTGCAGTTAATCCACTTCCTAAATTCTTTTTACTTATATTAGTAAGTTCTACTGTTTTTTGTTCTTCATTACCAAATGTTAATGATACTGTTATCGTACTTGTGGACATATATCTAACACCATTAGGTTTAGTAAGTGTTACATTATATGTTTTAGCAGTATCACCACCAAGACCATCTACATTAATAGTAATTGGTATTGATTTAATTTTTGATATATCTTCTTCATTACCATATGCTGTTATAGAATAATCATTATTATTATTTATTAATATCTTAGCAATACTTTTGCCAGAAATTAAATTACCTGTTGTTTTTACTTCAACTGGAATATTTTCTGAATAACTATCAAGTACAACAGTAGCACTTAAAGTACTAGGAACTATTTCAACATTATTTAAAAGTTTTCCTGCATTATCATATGCTACTAAAGCAATATTATCAATATCATAAGAACCAGCCTCAACAAAATCTGGATTAGATAAATCAACTAAAGCTTTAATCCAAGCAATTTTTTTAAGAGCACTTTCGCTACCCTTAACTACAACCTCTGATTTAGAAAGTCCTATACTTTTAACACTTAACTTAGAATCTAATTTATCTTGATTAATTAATTCATAAGTAACTGATGAAACACTACTAACTTTATTTTTAATCATTACTTGTACATATGATGGATCTAAACTATATTTCAAATTATTTATTGATTTTGCATAAGTAAAATACACTTTATATGCAGTATCTGAAGCAGTATACTCTGTTAAATCAAGAGTAACTTCATATTCTCCGAGTTGTTTAGCAAGATAAATATCACTTTTTCTACCTGAAATCATAATATTTACATCAGTTGGAGCTCCCTCAACAACATAAGCTTCCTCATTATATTTAATATTAACAGGTACATTACTTATAACTTCAGTTTTATCCTCAACAAAAGATATTGCTTTGGAATCAACTAATAAGAAAAGAACTATTGCTAATATCAAAGATAAAAATATAAGGAAATTTGGTTTATTAAGAAGTTTATCTAATAACCCACCATTTTTTTTAAGAGCTTTTTGAATATTATAAATTAGTCTACTTATTGGTACAACTATCAAAACATCAATTAACTTATATAATTTTCTAAAAAACTTACGCATCTTGATCCTCCAATTCTTCACTATCATCAGCATCAAAGAATATTTCAGTTTTATTACTTAATTCATCTAATAAAATACTTCTAAATTCTTCTAATGTTAAATTATAGTGTAATTCACTGTCCATTGCAATTGAAAGACGTCCTGTTTCCTCAGAAGCAACTAAAGCAATTGCATCACTTTCTTCAGCAATTCCTAATGCAGCTCTATGTCTTGTTCCAAGCTTTTTAGAAATAGCTTGATTCATACTTGTTTTAAATACAGAGCCTGCGCAAGTAATCTTATCACCTTGAATAATTACTCCACCATCATGAAGGGCTGAATTAGGATAAAATAATGATTCTAATAATGAATCTGAAATATCTGCATATATCTTTGTTGAATTTTCAATATATTCCTGAAGTGATACTTCCCTTTCAATAACAATTAAAGCACCTATTCTATTTTTACGGAAATAATCCATTGCCTTCATTATTTCATTAACAAGTTTTTCACGTTCAGAAATTGATAAGACTCTATGCCTTCCTAAAAGTTGAGTTCTACCAATTGACTCTAAAACTGCTCTAATTTCTGGTTGAAATACAACTATAATTGCAAGAGGTCCCCATTCAATGGCATACTCTAAAATAACTCCAACAGTATATAAATTTAATAAATCACTTATAAATTTTACTATTAAAATTATTATTACACCTTTAACTATTAAAGCCATTTTTGTATTATTCTTAACATTTTTTAAAATATAATAAAAGGCAATCCAAACAAAACATATATCTATGACTTTTGTTATAATTGACCATATATTTGCTAAATTCATTTTTACTCTCCTTAACTATTTTATATTATATCAAAAAATATTTAAAAGATAAAGGCAAAAAAAATGTGAATTTTAATTTCACATTTTTGGAGTTTCATTTGAACCAAAAGTACTTTGTTCATTAATACTTTGAATTTTTTTGTCTTTTTTCTTCTTAATAGAAACATCTTTTTTAGATCTTTGATTAGAAATATATCCAATTAAGGCCAAAACCAATAATGAACTTATAATTATAAATACAATATAATACTTTGTAACAAAATCAATTAACATTTCCATATTACTCTGCCTTTATACTTCCAGATGAAGGTACTATTTGAATAAATGTATTTCCATCATTAACTTTAAGTTCAGTGCCATCTTCATATGTATACTTTGTTTGACTACTACGGCTGTCTTTTTTCCACTTAATTGGTATCATATAGCCATCACTAAAGTAATAACCACTACCAGAACCAATATTTTTTATATCTTGTCTACCCTTATTTTCTCCATCATTTATTGTATAATTATCAACTTGATAAGCAATTATATTTTTAAAATGATACTGCTGTTTAGTTACATAATCAGTATGTGGACCAATTTCTGTACTTCTTAAATAATATTTATTACTTTCATCATATTCATAATATACTTTAGTTCCAGATGAATAAACTAAACTAATTTTATTTGCAGATGAAGATCCCTCTAAAGAAGACATATCAATTTCATCAGCACTATAATTTAAAAGATAATTTTTATTTCTTTCTTTTCTAAATTTATTTGTTCCTTTATTTAATTTTTCAATATTTGTAAATAATGTATGTTCTGATGATACATTTAATGAGGTATCACGCCATCCAGTTTTAGAGTTGTCTACAACTACACGTTCAATTCCTAGTTTAGAAAAATCACTTTGTGCCTGTGGACTTTGACCATGATGAACATAAATTGCATCATTTTCTAGTGCATAATCTAAAAAATAATGTCTTGCACTTCTTATTGAACCAATTCTTTCAGTACTTTGATCCATAAATAAAGCCAAATATCTACTTATACCACCCTCGACTATAATTTCATACATTAAATATGCATCTTGAAGTCCACTTTGTAAAGGTCTTGCAACACTAATGTTATTAATCATTACGGCAAATGGTCTTGATGTAGAATCTTCATTAACTATTTTAACTTTTTTTACTTCTACACTTTGATTATCATCCTTTTTATTTGTATTATTTACTGGGTTTTTTTTGTTTTTATTCAATAAAATAACTGATATAACTATTGCAATAACAATTAATGCCAATGCTATAGAACTTAATATTATTTTATTTTTTTTAGTTAATTTTTTCATATCATTTTCCTACTTTCTCTTTCTAAATCTCTTTTTTTAATAGATTCTCTTTTGTCATATAGTTTTTTTCCTTTACAAACACCCACTAAAACTTTTGCTCTATTATTTTTTAAATATACTTTTAGTGGTATTAAGGTATAACCATTTTGATTAATTTCCTCTTTTAATTTATATATTTCTCTTTTATGTAGTAAAAGTTTTCTTTCATGATACTCATCATGATTAAATATACTTGCTTCATTATATTTAGCAATAAACATATTTATTATATAACATTCATTATCTTTAATTCTTACATAACTATCTTTAATATTACAAGACCCATTTCTAATAGATTTAATTTCACTACCATTTAAAACTATTCCACATTCAATTTCCTTTTCAACAAAATAATTGAAATATGCTGATTTATTTTTTATCTCTATCATTTGTATCTCCAATAATTTCAAAATCTATTGTAGAATTTTCTTTTGAGGCACCAGTTACTCTAACTTTAACTTGCTGACCTAAGGAATATCTTATTTTCCCATCAGAAACAAGAGATAAAAGATTAGGTACATAAGTACAGAATCCTTTTAAAGTTGAAATATGTACTAATCCTTCGATTAAATTTGGTAATTTAACAAATAATCCAAAATTAGTTACTCCAGAAATAATTCCTGTATACTCCTGGCCAATATGGCTTTCCATATATTCAGCCATCTTCATATCAAGAACTTCTCTTTCAGCACTTTGAGCATCAACTTCTTTTTTACTTGCATGTTCACAAGCATCAGGAAGATAATTTTCATAATATCTTATTGTAGGCATATTAACCATATTTTCAAATAAATATTTATGAAGTAATGTATGAACCATTAAATCTGGAAATCTTCTTATTGGTGAAGTAAAATGAGTATATATTTTACTAGCTAAACCAAAATGTCCTATATTATTTGAGCTATAAACAGCTTTTTTCATACTTCTTAAAAGCATATCACTTAATATTTCAAATTCTTTCTTTTCATGAAGAGAATCTAATATATCCTGCATCTTCTTTGGAGTAATATCTTCAGTAGAAACATCTAATTTATAACCAAGTAATTTAACAAAATTAACAAAATCCTCAATCTTTTCAGGATTAGGTTTACCATGAATTCTATATACAAAAGGTAAATCCATATTATATATATGAGTTGCAACAGTTTCATTTGCCGCTATCATAAAGTCTTCGATTAATTTTTCACCATCAAGTTGTTGTCTTTTTACAACATCAATTGCCTTACCATTTTCATCCTGAATAATTTTTGCTTCATCAAGATCAAAATCAATATAACCACGATTTATTTTTTCTTTTCGTAAAATTTGAGCAAGTTCGTGCATAAGTTTTAAATCATCAGCAAAATTTTCATAACCTTCAGGAATAATATCTTCCATAATAATTTTATTTACATTTTTATATGTCATTTTCTTTTTACTATTAATTACACTTGGAAAAATATCATGGTCTACTATCTTACCTCTTGTATCTATTTTCATAACGCAACTAATTGTAAGTCTATCAACACCCTCATTTAATGAGCATATTCCATTTGAAAGTTCGTGAGGAAGCATTGGCAATACAGTATCTGCTAAATAAGAAGATGTTCCCTTTTCATAAGCACTTTCAAATAAAGGACTTCCCTCTTTTACATAATTTGTAACATCTGCTATATGAACACCCAAAATATAATAACCATCTTCTTTTTTAATACTAACTGCATCATCAATATCTTTTGTATCATCACCATCTATTGTAAATATAACTTCATTTCTTAAATCAGTTCTACCAACTAATTCTTTTTCAGAAACACTTGTTACCATATTAGCAACTTGTTTTTTTACTTCATCTGAAACATCTAATGAAATCTCGTGTTTACATGCAATAGATAAAATATCAACTCCTGGATCATTTTTATGTCCTAAAACTTTTATTACATCTGCTAAATAAAGATTACTAGATAATTCTTTTTGAATTTTTACAAGGACTTTATGTCCTTCGACTAAATGAGAACTTGTTTCTTTAGTAAGTTTAACTTTAATCTTTTTCTTTTTATCATCAAGGGCAAATTCTAAATTACCATTTTTAGTTTTAACCATTTCTCCCACTAAAAGATTAATATCTCTTTTTAAAATATTAACAACAATTCCCTCATCATTTTGAACATCTATTTCCACAAAATCGCCATCTACTGCGCCATTTAAGTTTTCTCTTTTAACAAAAGTATCTTCATCGAATTTTGTATCAACAAAACCATTTCCATGTTTATTAATATGGATTATTCCTGTTAAAAGCGAAGAACATTTTTCCATTAAAATAAATTTGTCCTTTTTACTTTTATGAACAATTCCTTCGGTTACAAGAGCATCCATATTTTTTTGAAGTTCTTTATAATCCTCAACACTTGTTAAATTTAATAAATCATTTATTTCTATTAAACTTAGTCCTTTGCTTTCATTACTTAATTTTTCTATTATTTTATCTTTCATTAACATACACCCCAAATACATTTTTCACTTTCATTTTTACTATTAGTACAATTATCTATTGTTGATAATTTATATTTCTTACTACTGCATTCGTAATAGTAATCCTTAAATTTACTTGAATCAATTGTTATTTTAACTACGTCTGATTCCAAAAATTTAATATTACCTTTTTTAGCAGGATTAACTTTATCATATATTTTTTCATCCAAATTACCATTTTCCACTAGTTTTTCTATTGTTATATTAGCACCATCTGTACACTCAATTTTTTTACTAGCTAACATACAATATGCTTGCGCACTACTTAAAACTTCCTTCATTAAAGTTTCATTATTATTATCTTTTGTATTTTGACTTAATTTAGTCATACTTAAACCTACAGTAACTCCCAAAACAGATATTATTGCAAGTACAACAATTAATTCAACTAATGTAAAACCTTTTTTATTTTTTTTCATCATAATATAATTATATATTACTATTTAAATAATTTCAACTTATAAAAAAAGAAGGCAAGCCCTCTTATTTCAAAAATAATATAAATGATATTATAAAGAATACAATTCCTAAAGCAAGCGTTAATCTACTTATAAATAACTCTGCTCCTCTTTCTTTCATATTCTTAAATAATGCTTCATTTCCACCAGTAATAATATTTCCAGCATCAGATGCTTTATTGCTTTGTAATAATACAATAACAATAAGAAGTATAGATACCACCAATAAAATAGTTTCTAACATATTATTTTTCCCCGCTTTCTTTTATTGCTTCTTCAAGTTCAGTTTTACTCATTTTTGAATAATTTTTAATTTTCTTTTCTTTTGCAATTTCTTTTAATTCATCAATAGTTTTAATTTTAGATTCATCAGATGTTTCCTCAAAAACTTCTTCTGATGGAATTGTTCCATTATCAACAATATAATCAATTTGTTCCTTATTTAGAGTTTCATATTTCATTAAAGCATCTGAAAGTAACATAATTAATCCTTCATTATCAGCAACAATCTTTTTAGCTTTTTCATAACATTCATCAATTATTTTTCTTGTTGCTCTATCAATTTCTAAAGCAACTTGATCAGAAAAATCTTTACTCTTAGCATAGTCTCTACCTAAGAAAACATTTTTTTCTCTTTCTTCATATTGCATAGGTCCTAGTTCACTCATACCATATTCAGTAACCATACTTCTTGCAATAGCAGTAGCTTTCTTAAAATCATCTGATGCACCAGTACTCATTTCATGTAGGAAGTGTTCTTCACTAACACGGCCTCCAAGTAAACCAGTAATTCTTCCTAATAATTCATTTTTAGTCATAATAGAAAGTTTTTCTTCTTTTGGAAGCATCATAGTATAGCCTCCAGCCATTCCACGTGGAATAATAGTTATTTTATGAACAACTTCTGCATATTCATTTTTAAGACCAATAACTGCATGTCCTGCTTCGTGTAATGAAACAAGTTTTTTCTCTTTATCAGTAATTTTTCTTGTAGTTTTTGCAGGTCCAAGAAGTACTCTATCTGTAGCTTCATCAATTTCATCAATTGTTATTTTATCCTTATTTCTACGTACAGCAAGAAGTGCTGCTTCATTAAGTAAGTTTTCTAAATCGGCACCACTAAAACCTGGAGTTCTTGCAGCAATTGCAGATAATTTGACTGATTTATCTAATATTTTATTTTTTGCATGAACTTTTAATATTGCTTCTCTTTCATTTGAATCTGGAAGACTAACAGTAACTTGTCTATCAAATCTACCTGGTCTAAGAAGTGCTGGGTCTAATACATCTGGTCTATTTGTAGCGGCTATAATAATAATTCCTTCATTAGCTCCAAATCCATCCATTTCTGTAAGAAGTTGGTTTAATGTTTGCTCTCTTTCATCATGACCACCACCAAGACCTGTTCCTCTTTGACGACCAACAGCGTCTATTTCATCAATAAAAATTAAGCAAGGTGCATTTCTTTTAGCCTCTTTAAACATATCTCTAACCCTTGAAGCACCAACACCTACGAATAATTCAACAAAGTCTGAACCACTTATGTAGAAAAATGGTACATTTGCTTCGCCTGCGATAGCTTTAGCAAGTAAAGTTTTACCAGTTCCCGGAGGACCTACTAGTAAAACACCTTTAGGTATTCTAGCACCCATACTTTGAAACTTTTTAGGATTTTTTAAGAAATCTATTAGTTCTTCAACTTCTTCTTTTTCCTCTTTAAGTCCAGCTACATCTTTAAATGATTTTTTATCTTTATCATCACTTAATCTTGCTTTACTTCTACCAAAATCCATTGAATTTTTATTTGAACTAGCTAACTTATTAAATAATGAGTATGCTACCATTACTACTATAATAATTGGTAAAACATTTACTACAATATATAATAGTGCACTAGATCCTGGATCTTTGTTAGTATCATATTTTTCAATATCATTTTTTTGAACATATTCAATAATTTGAGGTATTTCATCTTCAACAACTTTAGTTTTAAATGATTCACCATCTTTATATGATGATAATTTTCCTTCAACATAATAAATTGATTCACTACTCTTTGGAGTAATTACAATTTCTTTTACTTCATTATTTTCAAGAGCGGTAAGTAGTTTTCCTGTTGATAAATTGTTAACAGTCATTCCTTGAAAATTAAGAACAACCATTATAATTCCAATTATCATACCCATTACTAAATAAGGCCCTAATAATTTTATAAAAGAAGTTTTCTTTGCATTTTTCATTTAATCATTTCCTTTCGCATAAAAGTATTATATCATACTTTTCATTTTTTCCTACATCAAATTTACTTTTTTTTATACCTGGTAACCATAATATATTATTTTTACTATCTATCACAATAGGTATATTATTTCTTTTATCAATATCAATCTTTTCGTTTATTAGTATATCTTTAACTTTTTTCGTTCCTAAATTTTTAACTTGCATTTTATCTCCTGTTTTTCTTGTTCTAATTATAAGGGGAAGTTTTACTTTAGATAAATCAAGTCTTAAAACATTATTACTATTTCCATCATAGTCTGAAACTTTATGAATAATATATTCATCATTTTCAAAGTAATCATCAAATTCTATAGAATAATTATCCTGAAGAAGTTCTTTTTTAATAACAAATTCATTATATTTTTTCTGAGCAACATAACCATTATTTAAGTTAATTTTTGCATTACTTTTTTTAGATTCCATTAACTTTAATATTTCCATCAAAGTATTATCATTTATTTCTAAAATATCATTTTTTTGAATATCCTTAATTAAATATTCAATAGTTTTTCTTCGTATAAATGGTTTTTCTTTTTTTAATACCTCTAAATTAATAGTACTTCCCTTGATAACATTAAGTTTTTTAATATAACCATTTATGAAATCATCATATTCTTCGAGTTCCTCACTAAACTTCAAATATTTTAAATGAATATTTTTATCTTCTTTTTTTAAAAATGGAATAATGTTTTTTCGATAACGATTTCTTTGGTGTTCATCACTATTATTAGTTTCATCTATAAAATATTTAATTTGATTGTTATCTAAATACTCAATTATATCCTTTTTAGTAGCATATAATAAAGGTCTTAAATATTTATTATTTTCTTTTTTTATTCCAATATAGCCAGATAATTTAGAACCCCTTGTTAAACGCATTAGTATTGTTTCAATTAAATCATCACCATGATGTGCAGTTAAAATGTATTTTCCTTGATACTTTTCAAGAAGCTCATTTAAAAATTCATATCTTTTATTTCTAGCATTACATTCAAAGTTAGCAAGAGTATTAAATGTAAGTTCCAAACCCTCGAATTTTAGATTATTTTTATTTGCGAAACCCTTAACATATTCAAATTCCTCTTTAGAACTTTCTCTAACATTATGATTAACACATGCTACAATAATATTATTTGTTACTGATTTTACGATATCTAAAAGACACATGGAATCTGGTCCACCAGAACAAGCCACAATAACTGTGTCTTCATTTGATAATTTAGATTTTAAAAATTCAATTACATTATTCATACGATTAATATAATACCAAATTATTTTTGTTTTACAAGTACTTTTTTATTATTTTTATATTTTAGCAAATGATATTCCTCTAAAGTTAAAATATTTTCATTATGCATAATGTATGAAATATCTTTACCAACATACCTTAAATGCCAACATTCATAAGAAAATCCTGTTATATCATCCTTACCTTTTGGATACCTTAGAATAAAACCATACTTATACGCATTATTATGTATCCACTGCACCTCATTAAATGAATCATCAAAATTATCTACATACATATTATTTATAATTAATGCAAAATCTAATGCAAGACCAGTTTGATGTTCTGAATGACCAGGTAACGCTATAGTTTTGTATGAAGATAATCCTTTTTTTAATAAATTATAATTTAATATATATTCTTGATATTCATAAGGTCTATAACCAGAATCCACTATCATATTAACTCCATTATAAAGACCTTCGAGTCGAAAAAGTAAAAACATTTGATAAGCTTCCTCATCTAAAAAAGTTAACATATTATCTTTTAATTTAGGTGTTTCAATTAGCATTACTTTTACCAGATTTTCTGGTATAAATTCTTTTTCTAATGGATTAAATCTATTAACTAAAATATCTTTGTTCATTTCATTTCCTTAACATTGTAAATAAGCATATCCATTATTTCTCCATTTAAAATACTATCTGGATCATTACTTTCAAAGTTTGTACGATAATCCTTAACAAGTTTGTAAGGTTCTAAAATATAACTTCGTATTTGACTTCCAAAATTTATACTATCGTTATTTTTTAATTTATTTGTTAAGGTTTCATTCTTTTCAAGTTCTAATAAATATAGTTTATTTTTTAAAATTTCCATAGCAATCTCTTTATTACGGAGTTGACTTCTTTCATTTTGAACTGCCACTACAATCTTTGATGGAAGGTGAGTTATTCTTACAGCAGAGTTACTTGTATTAACACTTTGTCCTCCTGCACCTGATGAATGATACACATCAATTTTTAAATCATTTTCATTTATTTCAATATCAATATTTTTTTTAATTTCAGGAGTTACATTAACTGAGGCAAATGAAGTATGTCTTCGAGAATTAGAATCAAAAGGAGATATTCTTACAAGTCTATGAACACCACTTTCATATTTCAAAAGACCATAAGCATTTTCCGAAGATATTTTAATATTAACCGACTTAATACCTGCTTCTTCACCTTTCTGCATATAAATAACTTCATATTTAAATTTATTCTTTTCACAAAATTTTTCATACATTTCAAGAAGCATATTGGCAAAATCACAACTTTCTGTTCCACCGGCACCTGGATGTATTTCTAAATAACAATTAAGATTATCAAATTCACCCTTAAAATATGTATCATATTCCAACTCCTCAATTCTTTTTGATAAACTTATAATTTCTTCATCAGTTACTAAATCAATAAGCTGTAAATCATCACTTATTTCCTCATTTAAGGAATTATATTCTTTTACCTCTTTTTGTTTTCTACTAAGTGTTGTTAATACTTCTGTAGACTTTACAGAATCATTATAAAAACCATCCTCTAAAGTTTTATTTTTTAATTCTTCTATTTCCTTATTTATTTTAGAAATGTCAAAGTGACCTCCCAATTACTTCTAATCTTTCTTTTAAACTAATTAATTTTTCTTTCATAATTTTCCTTTCTTTTTCTTACTTTATGATAAACTTCTTCAAAACTATCATTTTTATCAATATCACATTCCATATTAAAATAGTTATTAATGAATTTGATTATGTAACATAAATTATGCATAAAATATTTTTCTTTATCTTTACTATTATCTATTGAATGATTTTCAAAATCAATTATTTTTATAGAACCATCCACAATTAAAAAATTATTTGGATGAATATCTATATAAAATATATCATTTTCATATAATGATTTTAATATATTTAAAACTTTCAATAATAAATCATAGTATTCTTTTTCAAATATATTAATTCCTTTTATTGAATTTAAATAACTAAATATTGTTTGACTATTTTTATATAGATAAATAATCTGACCTATGACTTCATTTTCTATTGTAACAACTCCTAAAGGGAAATCAACATTCTTTATTAAATGTTGTTTAGACTGTAAAAAGGAAATTAACTTATCATCATAATGTCTACGATATTTATATTTTTCAAAATCTCTATATATTCTATAAGCATAATCTTCATCGTTAATACTGGGCATTTGATATAAAAATATTCCATCATAATCACCCTTTGCTGTAGCAAAATTATTATTTTCCTTCTTTGTTTCAGTAATAAATTTTCCTAAAAAATCTCTTAGTTCACTAAGCGAAGAAAAGCCAACATTAACTATATTAGCAAAATTTTCACCATAATTATTTTGAAAGCCTCTTTCAATTTGCATAAATCTCCTTTAGTCCCTTTTTATAAAAATAGTATATCATACAAATTATAAAAAAGATATTGTTAGCCTTTAAAATTTGGTCCTAACCAATATCTTGCAATAACATCTGCAAAAAATAAAACTGATAATATAATGAAAACAATATTTACCTTTTTTTGATCTTTCATTGTTACAAATTTAATTAATAATGGTTGAATTAAATATATTCCAATTAAAGCAACAATACCAAATTTTAAATCAGGGATAAGTGCAATCCTCCCTTGAAAATTTAATAGCCTATCACTATAATCCCATAAGTTTTTGAAGTTACCACCAATAAAATCAATTATATATGTGGCAAATAGTTCCGTTAAAGTAGCAAATATA
>OBLI01002663.1_pt1 | contig 14793 bp, 8 predicted proteins | sample 1519701 | NCBI WGS metagenome assembly OBLI01 (sample SAMEA3663005, study PRJEB22513) | pig gut metagenome | biome: pig gut; feature: pig-associated habitat; material: faeces | place: France | collected 2012 | reverse complement strand
ATTGCCGATACGCACTGCACGGTGCGCGGCCTCTCGCCCGCCACGACGTATGAGCTGACGCTGCAGGCGTTGGCCGCCGAAGAGCTGATGAACTCGCTGCCGAGCGACCCGTTCACGGTGATGACCACGCATACCCCGACCGCCCTGCGCCCGGCTGAAAACCATCCGTCACCGATAGCTACGGTACGCTACTACGACCTCGGCGGGCGGCCCTGCCCGGCCACGCAGCAGGGTGTGGTGCTGCGCCGCACCTGGCTGAAGGACGGCACGGTGCGCACGGAGAAGCTGCTCCGATAGGCCATAGCAGGAGGCGTTATTAGCGTCTGGTAATTATTTATGGAAGCTGCTGGCCATTGAAGGCCGAGCATACTAAGCTCAATGCCGTCAGGCAACGCCCTGAAAGGGCAAAAGATCACAGCCCGGGGCAGAGCGACCGAAGGGAGCGACACCCTGGGTAACTCAAACATCCGACCTTGTCGCCCCAAAGGGGCAGAAGCAGTGGCTGAAGCCTAAATGTTGTATGCAATGAAATACCCGTCCATCCGACTTCAAGAGGCTTTTGCCCCGTTGGGGCGACAAGGTCGGCCATTCGGATACCCCAGGGTGTCGCTCTCTACGGTCGCTTGCCCTGGGCTGTGGGCTGTTGCCCCGTTGGGGCGCAGCCTGAACGGCATTGGGGTAGCTTGTCTTGCAGCGTTTCCTTGGGGAATAAATGTTCTTCATTTTTTACCAGAGAACAAAGTTATTTATAACAAAATATACAACCTCTCCACTCCCTCGCCCCCTGCGAAAAGGGCATCAAGCGGACGCTTCCCACAAGTCCGCCACTTGTCATTCAAAAGTCCAGGACTATTTTTTACAAGTCCAGGATTAGAAAAAAATAGTCCTGGACTTGTTGTCGCTACTTCAGGGACACGTGGAAGCATACCGCCACCGGGTAACACCAAGCCCTCGTTTCTTCCCTGAAGCCCAGTCATTTCCTGCCATTCCAGGCACTTCATCGCCACCCATCCGCCGGGCGACCGTCCGGAACGGCATTTCCACCCCACAGAGCATGACGACAAAGCGCGTATCCCACCGGAATGAGGCACGACATGGCCTTTTCCCGATGGGATACGCGCTGCAGTTTTCACGGGGCATCCGTGGGTCACTTCTCCGGCACGCGGAATTTCTTGGGCACGCCGGTTTCAAAGTGCATGGCTTCCCCCGTGATGGGATGATAGAAGTCTAAGCGGAAGGCATGGAGTGCCAGGCGTCCGATGGGGTTGTCGCCATTGCCGTACTTCACATCTCCGCACACAGGACAGCCGAGGTCCTGCATGTGAACGCGGATTTGATTTTTGCGCCCCGTTTCGAGTTTCAATTCCACCAAGGAGTGGTGCCCGTCCGTGCGGATGACGCGGTAATGGGTTACAGCAAATTTTCCGCCATTGTCGACGGGTGAAGAATAAGTGAAGTACGCTTTGTTGTCCTTCAGCCAGCTTTCCACCGTTCCCTCGGGCTGTGGCGGCGTGCCCGACACTAAAGCCATGTAGCGGCGGTCTGTAACGATTTCGTGCCAGTTGTGTTCCAAAATCTGCTCTGCCTCGATGGTTTTGGCGTAGACCAGGAGGCCGGAGGTGTCGCGGTCGAGGCGGTGAACGACGTGTGCCGTACACTTCTGCCGCGTGCGATGAAAATACTCGTCGAGCACAGTTTTCACACTGAAGGCATGGTGTGCGGAGGCCATGGAGAGTATGCCCACTCCCTTTTCTATCACCACGAGATAGTTGTCTTCATAAACGAGCTTCACGAACTTCGACTTGAGGTCGCCCTTCGGCTTGCGTTTGGCCACCTCCACGCGCGAGCCGGGCTGGAGCATGAGGTCGAACTGTCGGGTGTTTTTATAATCCACGCGCACGCCGCCTCCGCCAAGTATGGCCTTGGCGCGTGTACGACTGATGCCGTGCATCGCCTGCTCCAAGAATTCGAGCAGGGGCATGGCCTCTTTCACCACAAAGGTGGTGTATTGAAGTGAAGAACTGTTTCTCATTGTCTTTATCGGGGAATTGCCGGTTTTCGGCGTGCAAAGGTAGTGCTTTTTTAACTTGAAATGTGGAAGAGTTAAAAAGTTTATCGCTTACCTTGGGGAGCCCTGACACCGACAGCAGCCATTCTCCGCCGGCCTTCCACGGTCTGTTTCTGAATGGGAACTTCAGGGGAATGAAGGGGTAAGGTCATCCAGTTGGTCGGTGCGGCATTTTTTGCGCTTCGCTCGCCTTGCACTATTTTACCCAAACTTTTAACATCAAACCTATAAACTATGAAAAATAATGTATACTTTTGCCCAAACCTATGAAGAATTGGGAAATGCGACAGTAACATAACCAATAATACTACAATGGAATCATTACTAAAAATCGTAACGAATCCCGCTTCCATTGCTCACCTGGTGGTTATTTATGCACTGGTCATCAGCTTGGGCGTGAAATTGGGAAAAATTAAGTTTGGCGGTGTTTCGTTGGGCGTAACCTTTGTGTTATTTGTCGGGATTATTGTAGGACACATCTACAGTCATTACATCATTGACCCGGCTACCAGCGACTACATCACTCACGCAGCACAAAAGGAGGTGATTGACTTCGTCAAGGAGTTGGGCCTGATTCTTTTTGTCTACTGCATCGGCTTGCAAGTGGGCCCCGGCTTCTTCGCCACCTTTAAAAAAGGCGGCGTGGGCATGAACCTGATTGCCGTGGGCATAGTCTTGCTGAACATCGCCGTGATGCTGGGCCTCTACTTCCTGGTGTTTGACCACAACAACTTCAACCTGGCCATGATGGTCGGCACTATGTACGGCGCCGTGACCAACACGCCCGGTTTGGGTGCCGCTAATACCGTCGTGAAGGACTTTGCCGGCGACTGGGGCGCAGCAGGCATTCCCGACCTCGCTTCCAGCTACGCCTGTGCCTACCCCTTGGGTGTCGTAGGTATCATCCTGGCCACCGTACTCATCCGTTTCCTCTGCAACATCAAGCTGGAAAAGGAACAGGAGGCCATCCGCCTGGAACAGGAGCGCAACCCGCACGCCACACCCGTTCACTTGGTTATCAAGGTGACGAACTCCTCGGTAGTGGGCCGCACGCTCCACGAACTGCACTCCTTCCTGAACCGCCAGTTCGTCATCACGCGCTGCATCCAGGACGGCAAAATGTTCATTCCCAACGGAGAAACGAAACTGGAGCTGGGCATGGAAGTGCACCTCGTCTGCGCTGAGGACGAAGCCGAACCTATCTCGGCCTTGATGGGCGAACACCTGGCCGACCGCCAGTGGAAGGACGACATTGACAAGTCGAAGTACGTCAGCCACCGCTTAGTGATTACCAAACCCGAAATCAACGGCAAAACATTCGGCCAGCTGCACTTCAGCACCATCTATGGCGTAAACGTAACCCGCGTGACACGTAACGGCATGGACCTCTTCGCCGACCGCAACCTGCGTCTGCAAGTGGGCGACCGCATCCTGGTGACGGGTAGCGAAGAGAACATCGAACGCCTCAAGCGCGCCATCGGTGCATCGGTGAAACGCCTCGACCATCCCAACGTGGGCGCCATCTTCTTCGGCATCATGCTCGGTATCATCCTCGGACAAATAGACTTTGGCGGCGGTGTGAAATTAGGACTGGCCGGTGGCCCGCTCGTAGTGGCTATCCTCATCGGCGCATTCGGCTACCGCTACAAAATCAACACCTACACTTCGACCTCGGCTAACCTGATGCTGCGCGAAGTGGGCCTGCTCCTCTTCCTCAGTAGCGTAGGTATTCAAGCCGGAGCCAAGTTCTGGGACACCATCATGAGCGGCGGTTTGCATTATGTCTGGACCGGTTTCCTCATCACCGTAGTTCCCATCCTCATCATGGGCGTTGTGGCACGCAAGGTGCTCAAGCTGAACTATTTCACGCTGATGGGCTTGATCGCAGGCTCGAACACCGATCCCCCTGCACTGGCCTTTGCTAACCAGACCGCCGGAAACGACGCTCCGGCAGTGGGCTACAGCACCGTATACCCGCTGGCCATGTTCCTGCGCATCCTCATGGCACAAATTGTCCTGATGATTTTCCTCACATAAAGCGAGATGACCCGTCGGTTGCATAACGACAGACATCCTCTCCCGCATAAACTCCACCCCCAAGCCGAACTGACACGTTGCGACTTGGGGGTGGCGACATTATAAATATAGGTGTTCCCCAAAGTGGCGCGACGGACGGAGCCGACAGGGCCGTAGGATAGGCCATCGGCGGAAACGGAAGCCGGAGCGCAGCAACCCTTCGCCACAATGCCGCCAATGCCACCAACCTTCCTCCCTCCAACGACAAGCATCCGCCTTTACTGACATTTTTCCACCTCAAAACCCGGTCAAACCCACCTTTTTACCGACATACCCCTACACTTTGTCAGCCTAAAGCAAAAATCATCAGGTAGAAGTTGCCAAATCCAACTTAAATAAATACTTTTGCCGCCAAGACCCCGCCGGTGAGTACGACCGTCGGGCACTTTCTATACAAAAAACGAAAAATCAATCAAAATGAACTTCAAATCCATCCTTTGCACTTTAGTGCTTTTCTGCGCCATGGCGACTACAGCCTCTGCACAGTTGCCCTCTGTGAAACTCAAGGATATCAACGGTAAAGTAATCGACACGGCCAAACTCTCCAACGACGGCAAGCCTTTCATCATCAGCTTCTTCGCCACCTGGTGCAAGCCCTGCAACCGCGAGCTCAAAGCCATCCACGAAGTATACCCCGACTGGCAAGAGGAAACCGGCGTTCGCTTGGTTGCCATCTCCATTGACGAGGCACAGAACGCCCAGAAGGTAAAACCCATGGTCGATGCTGCCGGATGGGAATACCAAGTGCTGCTCGACCCGAACAGTGATTTTCGCCGCGCCATGGGTGTGAACCTCATTCCGCACGTGTTCATCATCGACGGCGAAGGGAAGATTGTGGAAAGCCGCAGCTCCTACACCGAAGGCGGCGAACAGCATCTGATAGAGAAGGTACGCGAACTCGTGAAATAACATTAAGGATGCGGACAGGAGAAGCCGGCGCACACATCGCACGGAACGGAACTCCTGTCCGCATACTTTTATCATACACCCATACAATAAAAGCATACACATGAGAAAATATGCCGCAATGGCGGCCATCGCACTCACCTCGGCGCTGCCCCTGCAAGCACAGACCGACGACGGCAAAAAGTTCACCCTGCACGGCAGTGTGCAGAGCGACATCCTGACTTTCCCCAAGGAGGACGAGAAAATCGGTACCGGAACTTATGAGGACGACTTCATGACCAATACGTACGCAGAACTCCACCTGCTCAACAAGTATGTGCAGGCGGGCGCACGATTGGAGTACCTGGACCACCCGATGCCGGGATTTGAAACGGACTTCAAGGGATGGGGACTTCCCTACTTCTACCTGAAAGGAACTTACAAGGGAGCGGAACTGACACTCGGCGACTTCTACGAACAATTCGGCTCCGGCCTCGTGCTGCGCAGCTATGAGGAACGCTCATTGGGCATCGACAACTCACTGCGTGGCGCACGCATGGTGCTGAAGCCCGTGAAGGGCTTGACACTCAAGCTCCTCGGCGGACAACAGCGCTATTACTGGCACCACCGCAACCTGGACAACTGCTCACCCTGGACATGGGGCGGCGACATGGAGGTAAACGTGGACCAGTGGTTCAAGAAGATGGACGAGAGCGGCACACGCCTCTTGCTGGGCTTCTCCGCCGTGAGCAACCACGCCGGGAAGGAAGCGGACATCTACACTACGCGGCCCACAGGGGAGCCCAACGAGATTACAGGCGACCCCACGGTGCAACCATACGCCCTGAAGATGCCCAAGAACGTGGGGGCGTTCGACGTACGCGCCAACTTGCAAAAAGGGAACTACAGTTTCTTGGCAGAATATGCCTGGAAGGGACACGACCCCTCGACGGCGAATAATTTTACTTACCAAAAGGGCAAAACACTCCTGCTTTCGGGTTCTTACTCCAAGCGGGGTATGAGCGTACTCCTCCAGGCCAAGCGCAGCCAGGACATGGCGTACCGCTCGCGCCGCACCATCAGCAACGCATCGTCGGCCTGCTACATCAACCACCTGCCCGCCTTCTCCTACCAGCACACTTACACCCTCGCAGCCCTCTATCCCTACGCCACACAAATGGCTCCGGGCGAATGGGCCTTCCAAGGCGAGCTGGGATATACCTTCAAGCGCAAAACGTTCCTTGGAGGTAAATACGGAACCAACCTGAAGGTGAACTTCTCGCACGTTCGCGGCATCGACCAAAGCACAAACGAAACGCACACCGACGAGCCCGGCGGAAACGGCGCGGAGTCGAAATTCTTCAAGATGGGTCCCGAAACGTACTACCAGGACATCAACGTGCAACTGGAGAAGAAGGTGAACAAACAGCTGAAGCTGAACTTCATGTACTCCAACCAGCGATACAACCAGCAGGTGGTGGAAGGACACGGCGAGAAGGCTATCAAAAGCAACATCTTCGTGGCTGAAGGAAAATACCAGTTCTCGCCCAAATTCACCCTGCGCGGCGAAGCGCAGTACCTGCACACCAAGCAGGATCAGAAGGACTGGTGGTACGGACTACTTGAGCTGTCCATACTGCCCCACTTCATGGTTTCCATCAGCGACCAGTACAACGGAAACGTGCCTTACTTCAAGGCAAACGGCTCGGAAGACGCTTCACGCGGCACGCACAAGGAACACTACCTGCTCGGCTCCGTAGCCTACACGCAAGGGGCACACCGACTCCAGCTGAGCTACGGCAAGACGCGCGCCGGCTATAACTGCTCCGGCGGCGTATGTCGCTTTGTGCCGGCCTCGAAGGGCCTGCAAGCCAACTATACTTTCACTTTCTAACTCTTTTCAACCACAAGCTTTTATTTGTATTCCATGAGAATATATCCTTTCATAGCAGCCCTGGGCTTGGCGATGGCCACGCTCACAGCCTGTGAGAATGTCGACGAGAACGAACGCTTCAACGGCCCCGTGGACATCACGCCCAAGAAGAATGTGCTCATAGAGGACTTCACCGGACAACGCTGCGCCAACTGTCCGCTCGCAACGGAGGAGTTGAAAAACATACAGAACGTCTACGGCACGGAACACGTCATTGCCGTGGCCATTCACGGCGGTTCGCTCGGGCTGAGCGAGGAGGACCGCCCCACCCTCGGCCTGGCCAATAGCCAGAGTGCCGAACTCTACGAATATTGGGGCGTTCAAGAACAGCCGAACGGCCTGATTGACCGCAAGGGTGGCCTGCAACCTTTCTCCAACTGGTTCGGCCTGACCATCAACCGCCTGATTGAGGCTCCCAAAGCCGACATCCGTCTGCAACAACCCACGTTCGACCCCGCCACACGCAAGCTCAGCCTCCACGCAGAGGTGGAAAGCAACGAGAATGTGGAGGGCAAGCTGCAACTGTGGCTCACGGAGAGCAACCTGGTGCGCATCCAGTCGCTCCCGGCGCAGTGGGGCGGCGGCACCGACAAGGAGTACGTCCACAACCACGTGTTCCGCGCTGCGGTGAACGACCTCTTCGGCGACGAACTCGTGCTCCAGGCCGGACAGGCGCAGAGCCGCGACTACGAATACACGCTGAAGGACAACTGGGCGGAGGGAAACATGGCCGTCATCGCCATCTTCTACAACGAGGCCGACGGCGTGATGCAAGTGACCGAACAACCTGTCATTCCATAACACAAATCCATAAAAACAACTGCTTATGAAAAAGATTTTTACCCTTTGCTGCTGCGCACTCTTCGGCGCAGCCATGGCCCACGCCCAGCTGCAGGTAACCTGCAACGGTAAAGAAGTGGCCGAAGGCGAAGTGCTGACATTCTACGCCCACGAAGACGACTTCGGAGAAATCAGTGCCGGACCCGCCATGGACCCCACGTTTATAAACACTTCCGATGCCGATTACGACCTCACCGTCACGGTGAAGACAAGCGAGAACGCCAACAAAGGCGGTCTGAACTGGTGCGGTATCACGATGATGTGCCAGGATATTAAGGGCGGCTCGGAAACGCGCACCGGCACGCTGAAAGTCAAGGGCTTCCCCCTGAGCATGCAGCTCCACGGCGTTTTTGAAAAAGGCGACTTCAAGACCTACGAAGCTACCGTAATGGTGAAAAAAGGTTCGGAATACCTCACATCGTTCAAGGAAGTATTCGTTTATGACGGCGAAGACCACACCGGCATCGAGAACGCCGAAGCCGGCCACCGCGTGAATTTCACCAACAACGCCTTGACGTACAGCTTCAACACCGTGGCACCGCGCAGCCTCCAGGTGTATGCCGCCGACGGCCGCTTGGTACGCTCCGCAGCCCTCTCATCGGCCAAAGGAAGCCTCAACCTCAACGGTCTGCCCCAGGGTGTGTATGTGTACAACCTCACCGAAAACGGCAAGACGGTGAAGAGCCAGAAAGTAGTGCTCGCAGGTAAATAATAACTGCGGCGAATGCCGACGATAGAGCGGACTTCCCCAACTGCCATACCTCAACCGACTGCTTGATAGCAAGCAAAGGTTTTCGTACCGCAGTTGGCGAAGTCCGCTCTTTTGCATCCTGCCCTCCTCCTCGCGCCTTAAAGCCCTCCGCATTGCGCCTGAGTGCAACGGGCACAAGGCATTGCGAGGAGGAGAACGGCCTGTCCTCAGCCGCTTCGCCCCTTCCCGCGAAGAAATATCGGGCCTGTTTATCCCACGGAAAAGATACCGCGCAAAAGTCCTGGACTATTTTTTTCAACTCGGCGAGTAGGAAAAAATAGTCCAGGACTTGTAAAAACAACTCCGCCTGTTGGAAAAACAGCTTCCATCCATTTAAAAAACTGACAACAACAAAAACAACACGAAACAACCCTTTAAGCTAAAAAGGTTGTCCCATGTTGTCCCTGTTGTCGTTATCTATTATTATAGATTCGCGATTATTTTTCTTTCACCTTCTTTCCTTCGCGGTCGATGTACCACTCGGAATCCTTGCGGCTCACCTTACACTTACCGTCGCGGAAACCTTCTACGCGGTCGTAACGGTGCGGTTTGATGACTACGGCACCCGTGGGGTCGATAAAGAGCACCTTGTCGTCTTTGTTCCAAACCGGAGCCAGCCCTTCCGAAAAATCTTTTGCGGCATTATAGGTTGGAGCGATAACCTCCTGGCCCTCTTTGTCGGCAAAGCCGTAGCGATCGTCGCGCTTGAAGAGGATGCGGTCGTCGTGGAAGCTTCCGATGGAATCATAGGTGATTTCCATGCACGGAGCGCCGCCCTCCTTGAGCAAGCCCCATTTTCCCTGTTGGCTCACATGGATAAAGTCGGCACAGTTGAAAGGCGTGTCAGACACCTCCGCCTTCTGTCCCTTGACATCCACCATCTGTTCGTACACACAGGGATAAATCACTTCGCCCGTGGGCTTCATGAAACCCCACTTCTCCTCCACACAGCAGGCCGTTACTTCGCTGTCGAACGGTTTGATGCAATCGAATTTCGGTTCCGCCAAGGTGCGACCCTCGCCGTCCATCAGTCCGTAAAGCCCCTTTTCTGTTTCAAAATACACCGGCGTCTGGCGGAAGAGCGGCGGCATCTGCGGATTGTAGCGCAGGCGCAAATCCTTGTCAAAGCGGAAAATGTCCTTCATCTGGCAAGGTTGGCGCAGCTGTCCCTGGAGCGTAATCAAGCCATAGAGGTTGTCGCGGCACACCCATGCCAGTCCGTTGGCAAACTCACCGACATAGCTGTATTCAAAGGGGACGATGGTGTTGCCCTTCAGGTCGGCCACGCCGCGTTTGCCTTCGAGCGTGGCATAGAGCAACCCCTGACGCGGACGTTCCACCTTGTCGAAACGGCAAGCCAGCACCTCGCGTCCGGCCAGCGTAACAAATCCCTGTTTGTTGCCCTGAAGGGAAATGAACTCCTTCGACAAACGTTCCATGCCGTCGAGCCGGTCATACACAAAGGGAATGCACTCCGTGCTGTCGGAACATACCACGCCATACTTGCCGTCCCGGAGTCCGCAATAGAGGCTCAGCGTGTCCTTCTCGCCGGCATAGTAGAGCCAGTCGTAACGGAAGGGTACCACTTCCTCCTCATTGTAACGCACCACGCCGTAGCGAACGGAGTAAGCCCCTTGCGCATCCATTCCTTCGCGACAAGCCACGCACAGACCGTTGTGGTCGCCGCCCACCGCAGTGAAGCGGGCAAAGGGGTCGGTAATCCAGTTGGTTTCCTCGCCGTCGGCGGGATAATCATAGAGTTCAAAATCGGCGGGGTTGGCCAATGCCTGCTGCCACATTTGGCGTATGTAGGCGTGGGTCAGCGTAGTTTGTCCGTCGGGGGCAGCAAAGCCTTTGAGGTGGAGCACCTTACGCTCCTTGGTGCGCGTGGTGATGAGCACATCGCGCTCCACGAGTGCCAAACCGTCGGAGAAAGGTTCGAGCGAGTAGAAAAGCGGTGGCAGAACGAACTCTCCACGCTGATTGATGTAGCCCCATTTTCCGTCTAAGCGGACCCGGGCGCAGCCCTCGCGGAAGATAGGGACCTCTGTCTCCGCTACGGATTCGTTGTCGTAGTAGCGCGTGTTCTGAATGTGGTAAGGCAGTCGCAACACGGTATCTCCCTTCTCACCGACAAAGATGGCGTTGAGCGTTTCGTTCTTCAGTTCTTGGAAACGGAGGCCTTCGCTGAGCAAAGCCTGCTCTGAGGCAAAAGACTTGCGGACCTCTTCAATCTTGGTGCGGTAGGAGGTGTAGGGAAGCTGGGCAAAATCATACTTCAGGGGAACAAATTCCTTTCCCATCTTGTTCACGTAGCCCCACTTGCCTTTCTTGCACACCGCCACGATGTCGTTGATATAGCGAGCGCAGTCGTTGTATTCCACCGGCACGAGTGCGGTTCCCGTGGTGTCCACCAGTCCGCATTCCCAGCCACCGTCGACCAAGCGTCGGGCACAGAAGATGAGGCCATCGACGGGTGAGCGTTCGATATAGTCGTAGGTACAGGTCAGCACCTCGCGTCCCTGCGTATTGATAAGGCCCATGCTGCCGCCCTCCTGGACCTGTACGCGGGCCAGGTTACCATAGAAAGCGTCGCAGGCGGCATATTTGCACGAAATCACCTCTTTGCCCGTAGCATCGACGTAGCCGCATTTTCCGGCGCGCACAACGGGAAGGCGCACCTCGGAAGGCTGCAGGTTGGTGCGCAGGCGGTAGTGGCAGAAAGAGAACACCGTGTCGGGGTCGAAGCTGTCCTTCACCGGACGGGGCGTTTCGTATTTACAAGCCACGACTTCGTTGCCTTGCGTGTCGATGTAGCCCCATTTTCCGGCGCGTTGCACGAGAGCGTAGCCGCCATGGAAAGCTCCGAAGTCGGTATATTTTTGCATTTTGGCCAGAAATTCCGGCGTAAGTTCCACTTTGTTCTGTGAACTTTGGGCCTGTGCCGTACAGATGGCACAGATTAGAGGAAACAAAAGCAGGACGCACCTTACGGCGTGCCTGAATCGCGTAGTGAAAAGCATAGAATGGATCATAAGTGTTTCGGTAGTTGCAGCCCGACCGCATAGCGGGCTTCGCAGTTCCGGAGTGAGTAGTAAAAGATGTTGTATGGCAGGCCAAGGTTGTCCGGCTGTAACGACCGGCGCCGGAGTTGGCGGTCCTGCTCCTTTTGTCCTGAAAATTAAATTCTGTTTTATAAAGTGTCCCGGACAAGCATGACCGTTCAGTCCGACATCTTGTCCGGGACGTTCTCTTCTCTATTTATCTGAAAAACGCTTTCGCGTTGCATCGAGAGGCTTTGTCGCTGCACCTCCTCCTGTGTTTCACGCCATAGGCGGAACGGGGTGTGCGGTGCGCGTTATCCCACGCGACTTCCCGCCACTACGGGCCGGTCGACGGTAACCACGCTGAGCGACTCGTCGAAGTTGACGGCAGAGAGTATCATGCCTTGGCTCTCAATGCCGTTGATGGTGCGCGGAGCCAGGTTGGCCACGAAGCACACCTGCTTTCCTACCAAATCCTCGGGATTGTAGTGTTGGGCAATGCCGCTCACGATGGTGCGGTTTTCGAGTCCGTCGGCGATTTCAAACTTCAGGAGTTTCTTGCTCTTCTTCACCTTTTCGCAGCTGAGGACGGTACCGACGCGGATGTCGAGTTGTTCAAACTGTTCAAAGGGAATGTTGGGCAACACGGGCTCTGCCTTGTAGTTGGCCGCCTCGTTGGCCTTTTTCGTGTCGAGCAGTTTCTGCACCTGCGCTTCGATGACGCTGTCGTCTATTTTCTCGAAGAGCAACTCCGGCTCTGCGAGTTGTTTTCCGGCGGGCAGGAGGTCGATGCTTCCGAGTCGGTCCCATTCGGCCGCCTCCATGCCGAGCATACGGCGGAGTTTTTCGGAACTGAAGGGGAGGAAGGGCTCGAAGGCCGTGGCGAGGTTGGCCACCAACTGGAGGGAGAGGAAGAGCACCGTCTTCACGCGCTCGGGGTCGGTCTTTACCACCTTCCAGGGCTCGGCGTCGGCCAAATACTTATTGCCTATTCGCGCCAGGTTCATGGCCTCTTTCTGCGCATCGCGGAAGCGGAAAGCTTCGAGGAGGCGTTCCACCTCGGCCTTGACGTTCTGGAACTCGCTGATGGTTTCCTGATCCTGCGGGGTGAACTCTCCCGGCTGCGGAACCACGCCGTCGTAGTACTTCTTGGTGAGTTGCAGCGCGCGGTTCACAAAGTTTCCGTACACGGCCACGAGTTCGTTGTTGTTGCGCGCCTGGAAATCTTTCCAAGTGAAGTTGTTGTCCTTCGTTTCGGGGGCGTTGGCCGTGAGCACGTAGCGCAGCACGTCCTGTTTGCCGGGGAAGTCGCGCAGATACTCGTCTAACCACACCGCCCAGTTACGTGAGGTAGAAATTTTGTCGTCTTCGAGGTTGAGGAACTCGTTGGCGGGCACGTTGTCGGGGAGGATGTAGGAGCCTTCCGCCTTGAGCATGGAGGGGAAGACGATGCAGTGGAACACGATGTTGTCCTTTCCGATGAAGTGGATGAGCCGTGTGGAGGGGTCCTTCCACCACGTTTCCCATGTGTCGGGTAGGATTTCCTTGGTGTTGCTTATGTAACCGATGGGGGCGTCGAACCACACGTAGAGCACCTTTCCTTCTGCTCCCTCGACGGGTACGGGTATACCCCATTCGAGGTCGCGGCTCACGGCGCGGGGTTGGAGTCCCAGGTCGAACCAGCTTTTACACTGTCCCATGACATTGCTGCGCCACTCCTTGTGTTGTTCGGTGATCCACGGCTCCAGCCATTGCTGGTGCTTGTCTAAGGGGAGATACCAGTGTTTTGTTTTGCGCAGCACGGGCTTTGAGCCGCTCAGTGCGCTTTTGGGGTTGATGAGTTCGGTGGGTGAGAGTGCCGTTCCGCACTTTTCGCACTGATCTCCGTAGGCGTGTTCAAAATGGCAGTGGGGGCATTCGCCGGTGATGTACCGGTCGGCGAGGAAGGTGTGTGCCTCTTCGTCGTAGTACTGCTCGCTTTCTTTCTCCACGAACTCTCCTTTTTCGTAGAGTTTGCGGAAGAAGTCGGAAGCGGTTTTTCGGTGAACCTCGGAGGTGGTTCGTCCGTAATTGTCAAAGGAAATGCCAAATTCGCGGAATGATTCGGAAATAATCTTGTTGTAGCGGTCGACCACCTGTTGGGGTGTGCATCCTTCTTTGCGGGCGCGGATGGTCACCGGCACGCCGTGTTCGTCGGAACCGCAGATAAAGAGCACTTCGCGCTGCTTGAGCCTCAGATAGCGCACGTAGATGTCAGCGGGAACGTATACGCCGGCCAAATGACCTATATGTACTCCGCCGTTGGCATAGGGCAATGCGGCTGTAACAAGCGTTCTGGCAAATTGCTTATTTTCCATTGTATGTGCTGTGATTGTATTTATTGGCAGCAAAATTACACTTTTTATAAATAATAGGGCATTTTTTATATCGGGAAATGGTTCCGGGGGCCTTCAGGCCGTCATGTACACGCAACATGGCTGTGTTTTAATAAGAAAACGACAACGTAAACAACTAAAGACAACATCCTGAACTTGAAAGGTTGTCATTGGTTGTCATAGTTGTCGTCTGTTATTCAATAAACGACAACGTAAACAACGAAAGACAACATCCTGAACTTGAAAGGTTGTCATTGGTTGTATAAGTTGTCGTTTCGTAAGACGTACGCGCGCGCGTTCCTATTATATATAAGGGTTTGTTGCGATGGCGCAGCCGCTTTCCGTCGCGTTGTCGCGGTGGCGGGCTACGTCAGGCTGATATTTTCCACCTCCACCCTTTCGTGCATGAAGAGGGCCGCGCTTTGTTGGAACTTTTCGGCGTTTTCGGTGGTCAGGTAGTGGCATTGTCCGTGTTTTCCCAGTCGGCAGTCCATCTCTGGGTGGCGTTCGAGGTAGCTGCGGAGCGATGTGGCGACATACTCCCCCTGTGGCACGATGCGCACGCCGGGCGGGGTATATTTTAGTATTTTGTTCATCAACAAGGGGTAGTGCGTGCAGCCCAGGATGAGCGTATCAATCTGCGGGTCCTGCCGCAGGATGCCCTCCACGCGCTTCTGCACGAAATAGTCCGCCCCCGGCGAATCGAACTCATAGTTTTCCACTAAGGGCACCCACATGGGGCACGCCAGTCCCGTGACCGTGATGTCGGGCCACAGCTTGTTGATTTCCATCGTGTACGACCCGGAGTTCACCGTGCCCGC
>OBLI01002662.1_pt1 | contig 14797 bp, 11 predicted proteins | sample 1519701 | NCBI WGS metagenome assembly OBLI01 (sample SAMEA3663005, study PRJEB22513) | pig gut metagenome | biome: pig gut; feature: pig-associated habitat; material: faeces | place: France | collected 2012 | reverse complement strand
TTGGCAGTGCGGGTAGCGGCAAGACAACACTTGCCGAGTCAATGCTTTATGAGGCCGGCATCATCAAGCGCCGTGGCTCAGTGGAAGCTAAAAATACAGTGAGCGACTATTTCCCCGTTGAACAGGAATATGGTTACTCCGTGTTCTCAACCGTGTTCCATGTGGAGTGGAACAACAAAAAGCTCAACATCATCGACTGTCCGGGTTCGGACGACTTCGTGGGCGGTGCCATCACTGCGCTCAACGTTACCGACCAGGCTGTGGTGCTGATCAACGGACAATATGGTCCAGAGGTGGGAACACAGAACAACTTCCGCTATACCGAGAAGTTGAAGAAACCGGTTATCTTCTTGGTTAACCAGTTGGATAGCGACAAATGCGACTTTGACAATATCATATCCACTATGCAGGAAATCTACGGACCGAAGTGCGTGCAGATACAGTATCCTATCTCTACAGGTCCTGGATTCAACTCGCTCATCGACGTGCTGCTCATGAAGAAGTATTCATGGAAGCCCGAGGGTGGAGCACCTATCATCGAAGATATCCCAGCCGAGGAAATGGACAAGGCCATGGAGTTGCATAAGGCTCTTGTGGAGGCTGCTGCCGAGAACGACGAAGGCCTGATGGAGAAATTCTTCGAGGAAGAGACTCTGACAGAGGACGAACTGCGCGAGGGTATCCGTAAGGGACTCGTTACTCGCTCGATATTCCCCGTGTTCTGCGTATGTGCAGGCAAGGATATGGGTGTTCGCCGTCTGATGGAGTTCTTGGGCAATGTTGTGCCGTTCGTGAGCGAGATGCCAAAGATTCACAATACACGTGGAGAAGAGGTGGCTGCCGATAGCAATGGTCCCACATCTCTCTATTTCTTCAAGACAGGAATGGAGCCCCACATCGGTGAGGTGTCGTATTTCAAGGTGATGAGCGGAAAGGTGAAGGCTGGTGCCGACCTGTCGAATGCCGACCGTGGTTCGAAGGAGCGCATAGCTCAGATTTACGCATGTGCAGGAGCCAATCGTCTGCCTGTTGACGAACTATGTGCCGGCGACATTGGTTGTACGGTGAAGCTGAAGGACGTTAAGACCGGTAATGCCCTCAACGAGAAGGACTGCGACTATAAGTATGACTTCATCAAATATCCTAACTCCAAGTATTCACGCTCTATCAAGGCTGTCAACGAGCAGGAGATGGAGAAGCTGATGGCTGCCCTCACCAAGATGAGACAAGAGGATCCGACATGGGTTGTCGAGCAGTCGAAGGAGTTGAGACAGACCATCGTTCACGGACAGGGTGAGTTCCACCTTCGCACACTGAAATGGCGACTTGAGAACAACGAGAAGATACAGGTGAAGTATGGCGAACCGAAGATTCCGTATCGCGAGACTATCACCAAGCAGGCTCGTGCTGACTATCGCCACAAGAAGCAGTCGGGTGGTGCCGGACAATTTGGTGAGGTTCACCTGATTGTAGAACCATATGCCGACGGAATGCCCGATCCTACAGTGTTCAAGTTTGGCGGACAGGAGTTCCGCATGAACATCAAGAGCCGTGAGGAGATCGACCTGGAGTGGGGCGGTAAGCTCGTGTTCATGAACTCGGTTGTCGGTGGTGCCATCGACACACGATTCATGCCAGCCATCCTCAAGGGTATCATGGAGCGCATGGAGCGCGGACCGTTGACAGGTAGCTACGCTCGTGATGTACGTGTGATTGTATATGACGGAAAGATGCACCCCGTTGACTCCAACGAACTCTCGTTCATGCTTGCTGCACGCAATGCATTCGCTGCCGCATTCAAGGATGCCGGACCGAAGATCCTCGAGCCTATCTACGACCTTGAGGTGTATGTGCCCGCCGACTTCATGGGCGACGTGATGAGCGACCTCCAGGGACGCCGTGCCCTCATCATGGGTATGGACAGCGAGGCTGGTTATCAGAAACTGCAGGCGAAGATTCCTCTGAAGGAACTCTCCAACTACAGTATCGCACTGAGTTCAATCACCGGTGGACGTGCTTCGTTCACAACCAAGTTTGCAAGCTACGAACTTGTTCCGAACGATATCCAGCAGCAGCTCATTCAGGAGCATGAGGCTGAGGAAAGCGAGGAATAAGCGACTCAGAAGATATTTTTATGGTCAAGGAGCGTCCAGCATTTTTCTACATACTTGCCTTGGCTACAGGAGTCCTTCTGTATGCCGAATGGCCTTTTTTAGCTGGCATCCTTGACCTTTTGACAATCGCCGTTGCAACCATTGTGGTTGCGGCGGCGATTAGTTTTTTTGCTTATCGTGCAGGACTGCGCAACGCATTGTTAACCCTGGCTATGATGGCGTCGGGATTGCTTTGTGGCAGTGTCTTGTGTGCCGTACACGACAGATTATCCGATGGTGGCGACACTGAGTGGATGGCAGATGTATCCAAGGGGGCTGCGGCTGTGAGGGAAAAGGTGACGGACATATACATAGCCAACGGACTGGAAGGCGACGAACTGGCTGTGGTGTCGGCGATGACACTTGGCGAGAAAAGACATATCGACAGCAGTCTGCGCAACGAATATTCGAGGGCGGGAGTGGCTCATGTTCTTGCCTTGTCAGGCACACATCTTGCCATTCTGTATTTCGTATTGATGCTATTAGTGGGGAAGGGTAGTGTGGCGTCACGTTTTGTTGTGGTTGCCACTATATGGGGCTATGTGGTGATTGTGGGAATGCCTGTGTCGGCGGTTAGGGCTGCAATGATGCTAAGCATGTTCACCCTTGCCGACGTGATGAGGCGTGGCTACGACCGTATGGACGTGCTCGTGACTACCATTATGCTAATGATGCTTGTCAATCCAAGGGTTATCTTTGATGTCGGTTTTCAACTATCGGTAATGTCTGTGGGGGCTATTATTGTCATCTGTCCCTTGCTCAACGGTTTGTTGCCGCCGGAATTCCACTCGCGTCATCACCATTTATTCAAGTTATGGAGTATGGTGTCTGTGGGTGTGGCGGCACAGATTGGTACGGCTCCCCTTGTGGCTTATTATTTCCACAGTCTTCCATGTTGGTTTGTCATCTCGAATCTCATCGCCATACCATTGACAACAATATTGCTATATGGAGCGCTGACGGTGGTGGTGGTGTGGCCTCTGCCGTTGATTCAGTTATGGGTGGTGAAAGCCGTGGGCTTTATTGCATGGGTGCTGAATGTCACCCTCGGATATATCTCCCAATTGCCATTGGCGGCAGTAGAGGGCATCAATCTGTCGGTGCTTCAGGTGATAATATGCTATATAATCATAGCAGTCTTGATAAAGATAATTGCATATATGCAAGTAAAAGTATAGAATTATGTTAAATAAGTAAAATTGCCAAGAAATAATTAACTAAATTAGACCAACTTATTAAAATTTGACGTAATTTTGCAGCCATGAAGAAGTCAACGATTTGGATTATAGCAATAATAATGGGACTCTCGTTCCTCGCACTGCTTTATCTGCAGTTGTCGTACATCGAGGAGATGGCGAAGATGAAGAAGGAACAGTTTGACGAGTCGGTCAATAGGAGTCTCTATCAAGCATCGAGAAACCTCGAGGTTAACGAGACCTTGCGCTATCTTGAGAAGGATGTCAATGAGACGGAGCGTAGGGCATTCCGACAGGACTCGGTGTCGTCGCATGGCGATCTTAACGGTGGCGTGGTGCAACATTCCCACCAGTATGCTGTAGCAGGTAAGGATGGTACGATATACTCATCATTCCAGTTGAAGACAATCACCACCAAACCGTCCACCATTCCCAAGGCGATGATATTGAGGTCGGACAAGAATTCAATCAGCGAGGCCTCGAAGTCGTTGCAGGAGATTGTGAGGAACAGATATGTATATCAGAAGGCGTTGCTCGACGAGGTGGTGTATAACATATTATATACAGCGAGTGAGAAACCGCTCAGGGAGCGCATCAACTTCAAGTTGCTCGACCAAGACATAAGGGCGGAACTGCTGAACAATGGTATCAATATACCTTATCACTTCACGGTATCTACGGCCGATGGTAGGGAGGTGTACCGTTGTCCCGACTATACCGAGGACGGACTGCCATACACCTATTCGCAGGTGCTCTTCCGCAACGACCCTTCGTCGAAGATGGGTATTGTGAGAATCCACTTCCCCGACATCAACGGATATATCTATTCGAGCGTCCGCTTCATGATTCCATCAGTGGTGTTCACCATCGTGCTGCTCATCACCTTTATATTCACCATAGTGGTGATATTCAGGCAGAAAAGATACACCGAGATAAAGAATGACTTCATCAACAACATGACCCACGAGTTGAAGACGCCAATAGCAAGTATCTCACTTGCCGCACAGATGCTCAATGACAACAGTGTGGGCAAGAGTCCCGCAATGCTGAGCCATCTTGGCGGAGTGATCAACGACGAGTCGAAGAGATTGAGGTTCCTCGTGGAAAAGGTGTTGCAGATGTCGATGTTCGACCGCAAGAAGGCGGTGTTCAAGAAAAAGGAACTCGACCTCAACGAAATGGTGGAGAATATCGCCAACTCGTTCACTCTGAGAGTGGAGCACACCGGCGGAAAGATTTACACCGAGATAGAGGCTATAGACTCAGCGATATATGTGGATGAGATGCACTTTCAGAACGTGATATTCAATCTTCTGGACAACGCTGTGAAATATCGCAAGCAGGACATGCCGCTCGACATATATATGAAGACGTGGAACGACGACCTGCACCTGTATCTCTCGATACGCGATACTGGAATGGGTATCAAGAAGGAGAACCTGAAGAAAATCTTCGAGAAGTTCTATAGGGTTCACACCGGCAACCTGCACGATGCCAAGGGCTTCGGACTTGGATTGGCCTACGTGAAGAAGATTATCGACCTTCATAAGGGCACCATCCATGTGGAAAGCGAATTCGGCAAGGGAACGAAGTTCACAATCACGCTGCCGGTGATTAAGGATTAAAGAATTAAAATATTAAAGAATTAAAGTATTAACATATAAAAAAAGAAAAGATTATGGAAGACAGTTTGAAGATTCTTCTTTGCGAAGACGACGAAAATCTGGGAATGTTGCTGCGCGAATATCTTGCAGCAAAGGGTTATGAGGCAGAGCTTTGTCCCGACGGAGACGCTGGATACAAGGCATTCCTCAAGACTAAGTTTGACATCTGCGTGCTCGACGTGATGATGCCCAAGAAGGACGGATTTACTCTTGCACAGGAAATTCGTAGCGCCAATGCCGAAATTCCTATTATCTTCTTGACTGCAAAGACACTGAAGGAAGATATCCTCGAGGGATTCAAGATTGGTGCCGACGACTATATCACCAAGCCTTTCTCTATGGAAGAGCTCGTGTTCCGTATAGAGGCAATTCTGCGTCGCGTGCGTGGTAAGAAGAACAAGGAGAGCACACTCTATCACATTGGCCGCTTCACCTTCGACACCCAGAAGCAGTTGCTCGTTATCGATGACAAGCAGACGAAGCTGACAACCAAGGAGAACGAACTCCTCGCCTTGCTCTGCAGTCATGCTAACGAGATTCTCCAGCGCGACTTTGCCTTGAAGACTATCTGGATCGACGACAACTACTTCAATGCCCGCTCAATGGATGTGTATATCACAAAGTTGCGCAAGCACCTCAAGGACGACGACCAGATTGAGATCATCAATATCCACGGTAAGGGCTACAAGCTCATCACTCCCGAGGAAGAGTAAAGCACTATGCCTGCCACAATGATGGCAAGACAAGAAATCAGCAGCGGGTTGGATGATGTCCATCCCGCTGCAAAACTTATTAAAAGTAGGATAGAACCAATGAGAATGAGTCCTAAACCTATTATTTTTTTGCTTAACTTCATATAAATCGTTAATTTTGCTGCAAAAGTACAAAAAAAATTTGGTAGAATAAAATAAAATGAGTACCTTTGCACCGCATTTTTGCAAAATAACATTAATTTAACATTTTAAAGTAGTATGAATCAATACGAAACCGTTTTCATTTTGACTCCCGTTTTGTCTGATGAACAGATGAAGGAAACGGTCGCTAAATTCAAGAAGCTCCTCACCGATAATGGTGCAGAGATTCTGAACGAAGAGGCCTGGGGACTGAAGAAGATGGCTTACGCTATTCAGAAGAAATCCACAGGTTTCTACTGCCTGCTGGAATTCAAGGCTGAGCCATCACTCATTAACAAGCTTGAGGTGAACTATCGTCGTGACGAGAAGGTCATCCGCTTTATGACAGTTAAGCTTGACAAGTATGCTGCAGAGTATGCTATCAAGCGCAAGAACAAGTATGCTAAAAAATCAGAGGAGGCTTAAATCATGGCACAAGAATCAGAAATCAGGTATTTGACTCCACCTTCAGTGGACACAAAGAAGAAGAAGTATTGCCGTTTCAAGAAGAGCGGTATCAAGTACATCGACTACAAGGATCCAGAGTTCCTCAAGAAGTTCCTCAACGAGCAGGGAAAGATTCTTCCCCGTCGTATCACTGGCACTTCTCTGAAGTATCAGCGCCGTGTGGCTCAGGCTATCAAGCGTGCACGCCAGATTGCGTTGCTTCCATACGTTACTGACTTGATGAAATAATTAAAGAGGAGGATTGACAAATGGAAATCATACTGAAAGAAGATATCATCGGACTTGGATTCAAGAACGACATCGTTAATGTAAAGTCTGGCTACGGCCGCAACTACCTTATCCCTACTGGTAAGGCAGTCATCGCCTCTGAGTCGGCTAAGAAGGTATTGGCAGAGAACCTGAAGCAGCAGGCTCACAAGCTCGCAGCTCTCAAGGCTGCCGCTGAGCAGAAGGCTGAGGCTATCAAGGACGTTGCCCTCACAATTTCAGCAAAGGTGGGTGCTACTGGCGTTACCTATGGTTCTGTAACAGCGGCTCACGTAGCTGAGGAGTTGAAGAAGCTCGGTCACGACATCGACCGCAAGATTATCGTTATGCGCGATATTAAGAAGGTGGGTGATTATGTAGCAACTGTTTGCTTCCACAAGGAGGTTAGCGTTGAGATCCCTGTTAAGGTTGTTGCCGAAGGCGCTCCCGCAGAGGAGAAGGTTGAGGCTCCCGCAGCTGTTGAGGCTCCTGTAGCCGAGGCTGAGGCTCCTGCAGCCGAGGAGGAAGCTCCCGCAGCTGAATAATTATCTATCGGAAACGAATAGTTTAATTTTATATAGAAAAGTCCCGAAACATAGCTGTTTCGGGATTTTTTTTGCCCTAAGCCGTTAAAAATTGCTTAAATGTTTTGCTGTCTCAGATTTTATTAGTAATTTTGAACGCTAAAAGAAATAATAATAAAATAACATATAGAAAATCCAAAAATGGATCAGACATTAGATCAAGACAGAATTATTAAAATTAACATCGAGGAGGAGATGAAATCCTCATACATCGACTATTCAATGTCGGTGATTGTGGCTCGTGCCCTTCCGGATGTGAGAGACGGATTCAAACCGGTACACCGTCGTATCCTATATGGTATGATGGGTATTGGTAATACTAGTAACAACCCCTACAAGAAGTGTGCCCGCGTCGTGGGTGAGGTGCTTGGTAAGTACCATCCACATGGTGATAGCTCAGTGTATGGAGCATTGGTGCGTATGGCTCAGGATTGGGCCATGAGGTACACACTTGTTGACGGACAAGGTAACTTCGGTTCGGTGGACGGCGACTCTCCGGCTGCCATGCGTTATACTGAGTGCCGCCTGTCGAAGATGGGTGAGCATATTATGGACGACTTGGAGAAGGATACCGTGGATATGGTTAACAACTTCGACGACTCGCTTGTCGAACCGAGTGTGATGCCTACCAAAATTCCAAATCTTCTCGTCAATGGCGGCAACGGTATTGCCGTTGGTATGGCTACCAATATCCCTACACACAATCTTGGTGAGGTGATTGACGGATGTTGCGCGTATATCGACAATGAGGATATTGATACTGACGGACTTATGGAGTTCATCAAGGCTCCCGACTTCCCCACAGGCGCATATATCTATGGAATACAAGGCGTGAAGGATGCCTATGAGACTGGTAGAGGACGCATCATCATGCGTGCTAAGGCTGAGATTGAGACTGGTGACACTCACGACAAGATTGTCGTAACAGAGATTCCCTATGGAGTGAACAAGGCCGACTTGGTGAAATACATCGCCGACCTTGCCACTGAGAAGAAGATTGAGGGTATCACCAATGTCAACGACGAGTCGGGACGTCAAGGTATGCGTATCGTTGTTGACGTAAGACGTGATGCCAATGCCAACGTTATCCTGAACAAACTGTTCAAGATGACAGCATTGCAGAGCTCGTTCTCGGTGAACTGTATCGCGCTGGTACACGGACGCCCGAAGTTGCTGTCGCTCAAGGAGTGTGTAAAGCACTTTGTTGACCACCGTCATGACGTGACTATCCGTCGCACCAAGTTTGACTTGAAGAAAGCACAGGACCGTGCCCATATCCTTGAGGCATTGATAGTGGCATGCGACAATATCGACGAGGTGGTGCATATCATCCGTGCCTCGAAGACTCCTCAGGAGGCGATCGAAAACTTGATGAAGCGCTTCGACTTCGATGATGTTCAGGCAAGAGCTATCGTGGATATGCGCTTGCGTCAGCTCACTGGTCTGCAGATGGATCAGTTGCATGCTGAATATGAGGAACTTGAGAAACTCATTGCATACTTGCAGTCAATCCTCGACGATCCCGAGCTTTGCAAAAAGGTGATGAAGGACGAACTGCTTGAGGTGAAGGAGAAGTATGGTGACGAGCGTCGCACCGAAATCAAGTATTCCAGCGAGGAGTTTAATGCAGAGGACTTCTATCCAGATGATCCTGTGGTTATCACCATCAGCCACCTTGGTTATATTAAGAGAACGGCTCTTACAGAGTTCCGCGAGCAGAGCCGTGGTGGAGTGGGCAGTAAGGGTGCACACACCCGCGACGAGGACTTCACCGAATATATCTATCCTGCCACAATGCACAACACACTGTTGTTCTTCACCCAGAAGGGTAGGTGTTATTGGCTGAAGTGCTACGAGATACCTGAGGGTGCCAAGAACTCAAAGGGTAGGGCAATACAGAACTTGCTCAACATCGAGGCTGACGATGCCATCAATGCAGTGCTGAGAATAAAGAATTTGAATGACAAGGAATTTGTTGACAGCCACTATGTTGTATTTGCAACCAAGAACGGTATCATCAAGAAGACCTGTCTTGAGGCTTATAGCCGTCCACGTGCCAATGGTGTGAATGCCATCAATATCCTTGATGGCGACCAGGTGGTAGGCGTACGTCTTACCAATGGTCACAACGAGTTGCTCCTTGCCAACCGCAATGGTAGGGCAATCCGATTCAACGAGGAAGAGTTGCGCCCGATGGGACGTGTGTCAACTGGTGTACGTGGTATGCGTCTTGATGGTGGAGACGACGAGGTGGTAGGACTGGTATGCGTCAACGATCCTCAGACCGAGACCATTATGGTTGTTAGTGAGAATGGTTACGGTAAGCGTAGCGATGTGGATGACTACCGCAAGACTGCACGTGGTGCCAAGGGTGTAAAGACCATCAGCATTACCGAGAAGACAGGCCGACTTGTAGCTATCAAGGTAGTGACCGACGAGAACGACCTTATGATAATCAACAAGAGTGGAATACTCATCCGTATGAAGGTTGCCGACGTGAGAGTAATGGGTCGCGCCACACAGGGAGTGAGACTCATCAACCTCACAAAGAAGAACGATGTTATAGCTAGCGTATGCAAGGTGATGACAGAATCAGAAGAGGAGACTGAGACAATCGTTGAACCGGATGAGACACAGAATGTAGAAAATACAGAGAATACAGAAAATTAATGTTTTATCTCTAATAATTACAACAATGAAGAAAATTTTCATGATGGCAGTTTTGGCAGCAGCAGCTACCACTGCTTTTGCCCAGACAGCAGCCGAACAGGCAGCTGAATGGAACGAAAAGAGTGCCGCCCAGTACAAGATTTACATGGATGGTCAGCAGACAATGGTTGAAAACCAGTTGAAGAAGGTTGACACTCCCGCCGACGTTCAGGAGTCTATGTACACTGCACTCGTAGAGGCTTTCAAAGCCGCTTATAAGTGTAACGAGTTTGACATTCAGCCCAACGACAAGGGTAAGGTGAAGCCAAAGTTCCAGAAGAAGAATTCTGCCAACTACAAGGCTGCTCGCAACGGACTTATCAATGCCGGTCTGTTCTTCTACAACGACAAGAAGGACCAGGGCAAGGCTCTTGAGGCATGGGGCTTGTATGTGGATTCTCCATCTGCTCCCTTGTTTGCTAATGAGAAGTGGGAAGAGGACAAGAGTATGTCGGAAATCGCTTACTTCGCCTCACTTGCAGCCTACAACCAGAAGGACTATGAGAAGGCTGTTCGGTATGCCAATGTGGCAATGAAAGACCCAGCAAAAGTCGCTGATGCTCAGGAGATTCTGATCTTCTCGCAGAAGGATAACTGCAAGACTCAGGCCGACTCTGTAGCATATCTTAATACACTGAAGGACCTGCACGCAAAAGATCCCAAGAACGAGCGCTACTTCGGACTGCTCATCGACTACTATTCAAAGCCCTGGTTGACAGCAGAGAAGAAGACTTGGTTGGAGGATGAGCTTGCCAAGGATCCTCAGAACAAGATGGCTTGGGCTCTCAAGGGTGAGACTCTCATGAATGAGGAAAAGTGGGACGATGCTGTTGCAGCCTATAAGAAGGCTATTGAGATTGACCCCAGCTTCGTTCAGGTAATCTTTAACATCGGTATCAGTCTTAACTCTAAGGCGATCTCTCTCAAGGACCAGCTTGCCAACAAGTCAACAGGTCGCTTGTCGGCTGCCGACAATCAGAAGGTGCTGGACGTGCTCAACGAGTCGAAGGGATATCTTGAGAAACTGAAGGATATGGACCCCAATCAGGAGAAGACCAATTGGGCATATCCTCTCTATCAGATTTACTATGCTATCGGCGACGAGGCTAAGGCAAACGAGATGCAGCAGTTGCTCAAGAAGTAAATTGAAGATTGAATGTTGAGAATTATATCAATATTGCTTCTCTTTTTAATGACAACACCGTGCTTGAGAGCTCAACGCAAGGAGATCTCTCAAGCACGGACATACATCAAGAGTGGCGCTAACTTGGACAAGGCGGTTGAGCTGATGAAAGGCTTGCTTGCAAACGACTCCACTAACCGCCATAATCCTAAGATCTACTCCACATGGTTTGATGCTGTGGAGAGACAATATGCCGCAGGTAACGAAAAACTGTATTTAAAGCAGAAATTCGACACGGCAATGCTGTTCGGTTACGCAAAGGAAATGTTCGACATTATTGCGCGACTGGATTCAGTAGATACATCACAAAGAAAGAAGTATTCGGAGATATTGAACAATTATCGACCCAACCTTTATTATGGAGGATCGTTTTTCGTTCGCAAAGGTCAATATGACCGTGGATATGACTTGTTCGACTGCTATATCAGTACGGCGAGTCACCCAATGTTCGACCGTTTCCGCTATGCCGAGAGGGACGGACGACTCGCAGAGGCTGCATATTGGGCAAGCTACTGTGGATATATGATGAAATCGCCTGAGAAGGTTATGAAATATACCGACATGGCAGAACGTGATTCGGCAAAGTTGAAATTCAACCTAAGATATAGGGCTGAAGCATATTTGCAACTAAATGATATAGAAAATTATCTCACTACGCTTAAACGAGGTTTTAAGGCGTATCCGGAGTTTAGATACTTCTTCCCGCAACTGATGGATTATTATAATGAGAAAAAGGACTATGAGAGTGCATTGCAGACAGCTAATGAGGCATTGCAAACCGACTCGACAAATGTCCTGTTCCTATTTGCAAAATCCACTGTACTGCTGAATATTGGCAAGTCTGATGAATGTATAAGGGTCTCGGAGAGAATCATACATATCAACGACACCTTGCCCTTCCCATACTATAATCTTGGGACGGCATTGCTCAACAAAACTGTAGTGCTTGAGAAGGATATAAGAAAAAATAAAAAACAAATAACAGCCTTATATCGGGAGGCATTGCCATACATGGAAAAGTTTCGTGCATTGGCACCGGATGAGAAAAACAAGTGGGCCCCGGCTCTCTATCGTATTTATCTCAACCTGAATATGGGTAAACAATTTGATGAGATTGACAAAATAATTAACAACTAATAATTTATAAAAACTTAAAGATTATGGAAAATAACGCACAACTAATTGCACAGTGTGAAGCTACCGCAAAACAGTGGTTGTCACCAGCTTTTGACGAGGAAACACGTAAGGCAGTGGAGCAGATGCTCGCTAACGAGGACAAGACCGAGCTTATCGATGCGTTCTATCAGAACCTCGAATTCGGTACTGGCGGTTTGAGAGGCATTATGGGTGTCGGTACAAACCGTATGAACAAGTATATAGTAGGTATGGCTACACAGGGATTCGCCAACTATCTGTTGAAGGCATTCCCTGGCAAGAAGGATCTGGCTGTGGTAGTGGGTCACGACTGCCGCAACAACGGTCGCATGTTTGCCGAGACGGTTGCCGACATCTTCTCTGCCAATGGTATCAAGGCATACTTGTTTGAGAGCCTCCGTCCTACACCAGAAATTTCGTTCGCAATCCGTCAGTTGGGTTGTCAGGCTGGTGTTAATGTTACTGCAAGTCATAACCCCCGCGAGTATAACGGATACAAGGCTTATTGGGCAGATGGTGCACAGGTGCTTGCTCCACATGACACTGGCATCATTGCCGAGGTAAACAAGGTTACTATCGACGACGTGAAGTTTGAGGGCAATCCCGAACTCATCACAATCATCGGTGGTGAGATGGATTGGGACTATGTTGCTGCCGTTAAGGAGGCAATGGTTGACCAGGATGTTATCAACCGTCAGAAAGACCTCAATATCGTATATTCACCAATGCACGGAACTGGTCGCGTGATTGTTCCTCTTTGTCTCCGTTCATGGGGATTCCAGAACATCAACGTTGTTCCCGAGCAGATGGTTATCGATGGCAACTTCCCCACAGTTGTATCACCCAACCCCGAGAATGCAGAGGCAATGACACTGGGTATGAAGCTCGGTACAAAGCTCAATGCCGACCTCGTGATTGCTTCCGACCCCGATGCCGACCGTCTGGCCATCGTATGTCGCGACAACAAGGGCGAGTGGATTATCATCAATGGTAACCAGACCGCAATGATGCTCTCTTACTATATCATCGAGAACAAGAAGAAACTCGGCAAGCTCAATCCTTCCGACTTCATGGTGAAGACTATCGTTACCACAGAGGTTATCGCCAAGATTGCTCAGCGCAATGGTGTTGAGATCCGTGACTGCTACACTGGTTTCAAGTGGATTGCACGCGAGATTGCCATCTCTGAGGGCAAGCAGAAGTATATCGGTGGTGGTGAGGAGTCTTTCGGCTATCTGCCTTACGACAAGGTGCGCGACAAGGACGCTCCCGCTTCTATCTGCCTTATCTGCGAGATTGCAGCATGGGCAAAGGACAACGGACGCACTCTCTACGACCTGTTGATGGACATCTATGTTGACTACGGATTCTCTCGCGAGTTCACAGTGAATGTCACCAAGCCAGGTAAGACCGGAGCTGACGAAATCAAGAAGATGATGGCCGACTTCCGTGCCAATCCTCCCAAGGACCTTGCAGGCAGTCCTATCTCCGTATGGAAGGATTTCCAGACACTTGAGGTTACTACAGCCGAGGGTACACAGAAGCTCGACATGCCAGCTACAAGCAACGTGCTGCAGTGGTTCTGCGCTGATGGCACCAAGATCAGTGTGCGTCCTTCTGGAACAGAGCCTAAGATCAAGTTCTACATCGAGGTTAAGGACGACAGCATGAAGACTGCAGCCGACTACGACCGTTGCCTCAAGGCAGCCGATGAGCGTATCGAGGCCATCAAGAAGTCGCTGAATCTATAATATTGATTTATCATCAATAAAAATAATTAATCGGGCATTCCATTATAGGTATGCCCGATTTCTTTACTCATTATCCAGCCATGACGCAACTATATGCATTTTTTGGCAAGGTGTGAACGTAAATGGCATACCATTCCCATAATTTTGCAGCAAATTCGTTTTTATCAATCAAATGGAATTATGCATATATGGCACTGAATCAAACCAACAAGCTTGTGTGGATAGTGAATACAATCTACAAGGCACGGAAGATAACATTCGAGGAACTTAACCGCAGATGGATGGACAATGTTGACCTCTTCGTCCCACCTTCGATTTCCAGCAGGAGATATTGTGGAATGGAGAGGATGTAGAAGTACTCGAACCACTCTGGCTCCGTAAGGGAGATTGCAGGGAAGATAATTAGGATGTGGAATAAATACAATAAAGAAGAACTGGTATGAAAGAGAATAGAATTATTGCGAATAACGGCTCATCCATTGTACTCTTTACTACGGAAGATGGCAATACCCAGCTTGAAGTGAAGTTGGAGAAAGATACCGTGTGGCTTAATCGAGAGCAAATAGCTCAACTTTATGGTAGAGATTACAAGACAATAGCAAAACATATCAACAATGCATTGAGGGAGGAACTGGAAGGTGAGCCGGTAGTCGCAAAATTTGCGACACCCAAGAAATATGGCAGGAAAGAGGGATATAATCAAATGCAAAATATTGATTATTATAATCTTGACATGATTAGAGAATGCCATGGATGCCATCAACGCCCTGAAAGTGAAGTTCGGTGGCAGCCAAT
>OBLI01002660.1_pt1 | contig 14812 bp, 11 predicted proteins | sample 1519701 | NCBI WGS metagenome assembly OBLI01 (sample SAMEA3663005, study PRJEB22513) | pig gut metagenome | biome: pig gut; feature: pig-associated habitat; material: faeces | place: France | collected 2012 | reverse complement strand
TCATGGAATGAAAGTGGAAGAGCTTAGAAGATCAGGAGCACAGATTGCCTATGTAACTCCATCACATCAGTACCCGACAGGAATTGTCATGCCAATTAGCAGAAGAAGCAGTCTGCTGGCATGGGCAAGGGAAAAAGAAGAACGATATATTATTGAAGATGACTATGACAGTGAATTTCGATATCAGGGAAAACCGATACCATCTCTTCAGGGAAATGATAAGAATGGTAAGGTGATTTATATGGGTACCTTTTCCAAGGCGATTGCGCCAGCCATTCGTGTAAGTTACATGGTGCTGCCTCAGACGTTGCTTAAGGTATATAACGAAAAATTATCCTTTTACTCCTGTACCGTATCCAGGATCGATCAGGCAATTTTGAGTGAATTTTTGAAAAAAGGTCATTTTGAACGTCATTTGAATCGGATGCGAGCACTGTATAAGAGCAAGAATCAGTTTTTAATACAACAGCTGAAGATTTTTGGAAAAAATATTAAGATTATGGGATCATCTGCAGGTCTGCATATACTGGTAGAATTCCAGGGATTGAAGGATCACAGAAAATTTCAGGATCTCCTTTTGAAAAATGGAATAAAGATGCAGGCAATTTCCAATTATTATATTGAAGGAAAACCAGAAAAGGAATGTTACATTCTTGGATTTGCAAGATTAAAGGAATCTCAGATTGCGGAGGGAATCCTTCAGTTAAAAGAAGTATATGATGAGTTAACTGGGAACAGGGAGAAATAGAAATCTGCTTTTGGAATGCAGATGAGAAAGGAAGCGATGATATGTCAGAAAAAGATCATACATGTGATACAGAGAGATTCTGTTATATATGTAAAAGAAGTGAAAAGCAGACGGGAAAACTGATTAAACTTCCCAACGATATTTATGTCTGTCCAGATTGTATGCAGAAAAGCATGGATATGGTAAATCAGGGGTATTTTAATAATTTTGATTTTAATAGTACAGAATTTAAAAATATAAATGATATGATGATGAATATGCGCCCGCAACCAGAAGTAAAGCCAAAGAAGCAGAAGGCAAAAAAAGAAGAGGAGAAACCTTTGGATTTGAAGGAGCTTCCAGCACCCCATCAGATCAAAGCACAGCTGGACGAATATGTGATCGGGCAGGAATATGCCAAAAAGGTAATTTCTGTAGCTGTATACAATCATTATAAGAGGGTAGTTACCAACACTATGGATGAGATTGAAATCGATAAGTCCAATATGTTGATGATCGGACCAACAGGAAGTGGAAAAACTTATTTGGTAAAGACGCTGGCACGACTGCTCAATGTACCCCTTGCGATTACGGATGCCACCTCATTGACAGAGGCAGGCTATATTGGAGATGATGTGGAGAGTGTACTTTCTAAATTATTGCAGAATGCGGACAATGATGTGGAAAAGGCGGAACGCGGAATTATATTTATCGATGAGATTGATAAGATTGCCAAGAAGCAGAATGCTCACAGCAGGGATGTCAGTGGGGAAGCCGTACAGCAGGGACTGTTAAAGCTTTTAGAAGGAGCAGATGTGGAAGTGCCTGTGGGAGCAACCAATAAAAATGCAATGGTTCCGATGACGACCATTAATACGAAAAATATTTTATTTATTTGCGGAGGAGCTTTCCCTGATCTGGAAGGAATCATTAAGAAGCGTCTGACCAAACAGGCTTCCATTGGATTTAATGCAGATCTGAAGGATAAATATGACAGAGAACATAACATCTTAAGCAAGGTTGTGGTGGATGACTTACGAGAATATGGAATGATTCCAGAATTTTTAGGGCGTCTGCCAGTGGTATATACATTAGAACCATTGAGCAAGGAGATGCTGGTTGCGATTCTAAAGGAACCTAAGAATGCAATCCTGAAACAATATGAGAAGCTTTTAGAGTTGGATGAGGTGAAGCTTGATTTTGAGGAAGGGGCACTGGAGGCTATTGCGGAAAAGGCATTGGAGAAGAAGACAGGAGCCAGAGCCCTAAGAGCCATCATCGAAGATTTTATGTTGGATATTATGTATGAAATTCCAAAGGATGATTCCATTGGAGCAGTAACGATTACAAGAGAATATATTGAAGGGACTGGGGCACCTCGTATTTCTATGAGAGGAACCGAAGTACCAAAATTAACACAGGATTAATGTGTATGCAAAAAGATTGCAGGAACAGGAAGTTTCTGCAGTCTTTTTTTGTTACATAAGAAATTTTTCCAATTTCTTATGTAACAAACCTCTCCGCCGGATGTCCATCTTGTTCGCATAACAAAAAATGTGCATATATTAGGAAAAAGAGAATTTTTAGTATGGACAATGAATGCAGGGATGCCTTTTATAGTGAAGAATATTTTGGAATTCTGGTAGAGTATGAAGGAAGTGGCGAATTAGTAAAGGAGGAATACAACAGCAACTGTTTTTACCCGATCAGCTATCGATTTGCAGTCATCTTTCTTACCCAAGGAGAAGGGGAAAAGGTTCCGTATGAAACAATGCCATTTTCTGTTATTCCAAAGTGCTTTGGGCTTATGGATATGGAGGCTTTGGAAGAAATGGGAATTTTAAGAGTAAGAAGAAGCTCGTTGGATCTGACGGGTTCAGGTGTTCTCATTGGAATGGTCGATACGGGAATTGATTATCGTAATCCGATGTTTCGCTATGAGGATGGCAGAAGTAAGATCAGATCCATCTGGGACCAGACGGAACGGTCAGGAAGTCCGCCAGAAGGTTTTTATTATGGAAGTGAATATGGAAGAGAGCAGATTGAAGAAGCGCTTAGAAGTGAAGATCCTTTGGCAATTGTGCCAAGCATGGACCGTAATGGACATGGAACCTTTCTTGCAGGAGTAGCAGCAGGAAGAGTCGATGAAGAGGAGGGATTTAGTGGAGCCGCTCCCGATGCAGAGTTGGTAGTGGTAAAGCTAAAAGAGGCAAAAAAGAATCTGAGAGATTTTAACTTTCTTCCAGAATCAGCCATCGCCTATTCGGAGGTGGATATTATGATGGGACTTAGTTATCTGGGGGAAATAGCCCGAAGAGAGGCAAAACCGATTGTAATCTGTATCGGGCTGGGCAGCAATCAGGGAAGTCATATTGGCACAACATATTTAAGTGATTATATAAACTGGCTGGCACTGCGCAGAGGAATCGTAATAGTCGTTGCTGCAGGAAATGAGGGAAATGCAAGTCATCATTATCATGGAATCATTAGAAATACGAGAGAGACGGTAGAGCTGAAGGTTGGACCGAGAGAGCGGGGATTTGCTATGGAGTTATGGGGAAAAGCCCCCAACCGTTTTCAGATACAGATTGAATCTCCTACGGGACAGATGACGGAATGGATCGAGGCGGGGATCAGAGGAAGCAGATCGTATACTTTTTTACTGGAACGAAGCCAACTTTATGTGGATTATCTGGTCGTAGATCCCTATAGTGGTGACCAGGGAATTTTATTCCGATTTGCGTCTCCCGCAGAAGGAATCTGGAAAATTGCGGTGGCAGAACCTGGAAGTGGAGAAAAAGAATACGATATGTGGCTTCCGATCAGTGGATTTGTTGGAGAAGGAACGTATTTTTTACAGGCAAATCCATTTACCACCATTACCGCGCCAGGAAATGCGGGAAATCCGCTGACGATGTCAGCTTATCGTCAGGATAATGGAGCACTTTATCTGGAAAGCAGCAGAGGATTTACGAGGAATCATTTAGTAAAGCCAGAGCTGGCTGCCCCAGGTGTTGCTGTGAAAGGTCCTTTGCTTAGAAATCAATTTGGTACCATGAGTGGGACCAGCGTATCTGCAGCTTTAACGGCAGGAATGGCAGCAGTATTTCTGCAGTGGGCAGTGATTGAAAGAAATGATTTTCTTATTAATACAGTAGGAACAAAGAATTATTTTATTCGTGGAGCTAATCGGAGTGAGGACCGCAGCTATCCTAATCGGGAGTGGGGATATGGGAAAGTGGATTTATTTGGTGTATTTCTTGAAATCCGGTAATATTCATCAGAAGACATATATGAAAAAGAATCTCGTTTTGCGGGATTTTCCGCTATGACAAAAAAGCTGTGTTTCAAAAGTTGCTCTTTCGAAACACAGCTCTATAAAAACTATTTATCTTTTACATTGGAACCGGCGTTACGTTTTGCACGCATACGCATGGTTGGATCTAAGATTTTCTTACGAATACGGATGTTTTCAGGAGTAATCTCCAACAATTCATCCGTATCGATGAATTCCAAAGCCTGTTCCAGGCTTAAGATTTTTGGAGGAGTCAGCTTTAAGGCATCATCGGCTCCAGATGCACGGGTGTTGGTCAGCTTTTTGGTTTTACATACGTTGATCTCAATATCGTCTGTCTTACCATTCTGACCGACAACCATACCACCGTATACCTTTTCGCCAGGACCTACGAATAAAGTTCCTCTTTCCTGAGCAGCAAAAAGTCCATAGGTGATGGTCTCGCCAGATTCATATGCAATCAGAGATCCCTGTTTTCGATACTGGATGTCACCTTTGTATGGTCCATATCCGTCAAATAAAGTATTGATAATACCAGTTCCTTTGGTATCGGTCAGGAATTCACCACGATAACCGATAAGACCACGGGACGGAATGGAGAATTCTAATCTGGATTGTCCATTGTTGGAAACGGACATGTTCTGAAGTTCTCCCTTTCTCTGACTTAATTTATCAATAATCGTACCAGAAAATTCTTCTGGAACATCGATGACAGCTACTTCCATAGGTTCTAATAATTTGCCTCGTTCGTCTCTCTTGTATAAAACTTCGGCTTTGCTAACTGCAAATTCATAGCCTTCACGGCGCATATTTTCAATTAATACAGATAAATGAAGTTCTCCACGGCCAGATACCTTAAAGCTATCGGCGTCTTCTGTTTCTTCCACGCGGAGGCTGACATCGGTATTCAGCTCACGGAACAGACGGTCTCTTAAATGACGGGAAGTGACGAATTTTCCTTCACGTCCGGCAAGGGGACTGTCATTTACGATAAAATTCATGGAGATGGTCGGTTCTGAAATCTTCTGGAATGGAATAGCCTGTGGATTTTCCGGAGAACATAAAGTATCCCCGATGTGAATGTCGGAAATTCCAGAGATAGCTACGATGGAGCCAATACCAGCTTCTTTCACTTCCACCTTATTCAGTCCATCAAATTCATATAATTTACTGATTTTTACTTTTTCGCATTTGTCAGGCTCATGGGCATTTACGATGACACAGTCCTGATTTACCTTAATAGAGCCGTTGTCAACTTTTCCTACACCGATTCTTCCTACATATTCGTTGTAATCAATGGTACTGATCAATACCTGTGTTTCTGCTTCCGGGTCACCCGTAGGAGCAGGAATGTGATCAATGATGGTTTCGAATAATGGCTTCATATCCACAAATTCATCTGCTAAGTCAAGAGCAGCAATCCCTGACTTGGCTGAAGCAAATACGAATGGACAATCTAGCTGATCATCATCTGCATCCAGTTCCAGTAAAAGCTCCAGGACTTCATCTATAACCTCTTCGGAACGGGCTTCTGGACGGTCAATCTTATTGATGCAGACGATAAGCGGAAGATTTAATTCCAGTGCCTTTTTTGTGACAAATTTTGTCTGAGGCATTGGACCCTCAAAGGCATCTACGACTAAGATAACACCATTTACCATCTTAAGAACACGTTCTACCTCTCCGCCGAAATCGGCATGACCTGGGGTATCTACAATATTGATTTTTACTCCATTATAAGTGACTGCTGTATTTTTAGATAAAATAGTAATTCCCCGTTCTCTTTCAATATCGTTGGAATCCATGACACGTTCTGCCACTTCCTGATTTTCACGGAAAATACCGCTTTGTTTTAACATTTCATCGACTAATGTTGTTTTACCATGGTCAACGTGTGCGATGATCGCCACGTTTCTAATATCTTCTCTAGAAGTAATCACTTCAATACACTCCTTTTTCAATGCAAATCATATTTACGCTAATGTGGATAATTCTAGCACAAATAAAAAATCATTACAAGATACAGAATGATAAGAAAAGCATTTTATAATTCCTATTAATATGCTATAGTTAATGCATACAAACCTGATGAAGAAAAAATAGAAAGATTTGTAAATTTATAGATAAGGGTGTGAAGTGGATGAAAGCAAAAGATTTATTAGAAAAATTAATGAAGGAAAAAAGCTTAACAAAAGAAGAATTTGTCTTTTTATTGGAGCATAGAGAAGAAGTCAGAGAAGAGGCTGCCGACATGGCCAGAAAATTATGCGATGAGCATTATGGAAAGGCGGTGTATCCACGTGGACTGGTAGAATTTACGAATTATTGTAAGAATAATTGCTACTACTGCGGAATTCGTGCAGGCAATAAAAATGTAACAAGATATCGGCTTTCCAAGGAAGAGATTCTGTCCTCCTGTGAAAATGGATATCAGTTGGGATACCGCAGTTTTGTATTGCAAGGAGGAGAAGATCCTTATTATACCATTGAGATCATGGTAGATATTGTTGCATCTATCCGTAAGAAATATCCAGATTGTGCCATAACACTCTCTCTGGGAGAGTTGGATTATGAGAGATATAAACGCTTATATGAAGCAGGTGCCGACCGCTACTTGCTGCGTCATGAAACTGCTTTAGAAGAGCATTATCGTATGCTGCATCCAGATAGTATGTCACTGGCATATCGCAAGAAATGTCTATATGACTTAAAAGACATTGGATATCAGGTAGGAACTGGATTTATGGTAGGTTCTCCGTATCAGACTTTAGAGAATCTGGCAGAGGATCTCCTTTTCATTAAGGAACTGGATCCACATATGGTCGGAATTGGTCCGTTTATTCCTCATCATGATACACAATTTAAAGATGAAGCAGCCGGAACGGCAGAACTTACTACCTTTTTGTTAAGTTTATTACGGATCATGAAACCAACCTTATTGCTTCCAGCTACGACAGCACTGGGAACCATTGCGCCAGATGGCAGGGAACAGGGAATTCTGGCGGGTGGTAATGTATTAATGCCCAATCTGTCACCAGTCATGGTAAGGAAGGATTATGCATTGTATGATAATAAGATCTGCACGGGCGAGGAGGCCGCAGAATGCTTTGGATGTTTGAGCCGTAGGATGGAGCGGATTGGATGTCATCTGGAATTTAGCCGTGGAGATTACAGGGAGTAGTCCATTCATCATCTGATATAAACTTTGGCTGGAATGTTTTAACAAATTATTTACATTTCTTCGATAGAGCCCATATTGAAAATGGAATATAGTGATACTGTCAAAATGCATTTGAGACTATACAGGCGCCGGTTGAAAATGAAAACATAAGTCAGGAGGGATTATTTTGACTAAGATGAATTTTAAACGTGCAACAGTGGCAATGCTTACTTCCGCTATGTTGGCAGGTGCTTTCACAAGTGGGGCTCCATACAGTGTAAAAGCAGCAACAGAGCATTGGAATGATGCTTCAGAAGAGGCTTCCAAATGGACAACCTGGAAGGACAACTGGGAAACATTTAGCAGTAATTATGAAAATGTATCATTGACACCAGGTGTTGATGAGACAGAATTGAATTTTGCATATTACAGTCACACACAGGAGATTCCGAAGGTGAAGCTGGCAGTGAATGCAGATATGTCAGATGCGGTTGAATTTACCGGAACCCAGGAAACCGGAGTTGTTATTTCAGATCAGCAGTATTACTCAAACAAAATTACAGCAAAGGATTTAAAAGAAAATACACAGTATTATTATCAGGTGTGGCAAAATGGAGAATGGAGTCAGGTAGAAGAATATAGTACAAAATCATTTTCTGAATTTTCATTCCTGTATGTAGGGGATCCTCAGATTGGAGCATCCAAGGGGCAGACCAGCTCTGAAGGGGATACTATGAATTATGATAAAGGAATGGGGGGAGAAGCTTCCGATAATTTAGCTGCAAGAAATGACAGCTACAACTGGAATGAGATTTTAAAGGATGCAGTAAAAGATCATAAGGATGTAAGCTTTATGGTATCTGCAGGTGACCAGATTAACTACGCACAAAATGAAAGAGAATATGCGGGATATCTTGGAGCAGATGCACTTCGCTCTCTTCCGGTTGCGACTACCATTGGAAACCACGATTCTACATCTAATCAGTATTCACTGCATTACAATAATCCGAACAGCTTCACTGCTGATCAGACTTCTTATACAGAAGGAAAGACAGAGGCAGGAACTGATTATTATTATAGATATGGCAATGTATTATTTATCGTGTTAGATACCAACAACTACAATTGTGCAACTCACAAAAATGTTATTGAAAAAGCGGTAAACGAAAATAAAGATGCAAAATGGAGAGTCGTTACCTTCCACCAGGATATTTATGGTTCCGGATATGATCATTCCGATTCTGACGGTATGATCTTAAGAACTCAGCTGACACCGATCATGGATGAATATGACATCGATGTGGTATTACAGGGACATGATCATACTTATTCTAGAACGTATCAGCTTCAAGGAGACGGAAAAGAACATACAGCTTATGGCAAGGATAATACTGGCGATTATGGAGAAGAATTCCAGGCACAAAACAACTGCTATGAAATTGTAAATAACACAAAGAGTGGCACTGTAGTAAATCCAAAGGGAACCGTTTATTTAGAAGCAAACTCTTCTACTGGTTCTAAATTCTATGAACTGATCGCAACACAGCAGGATTATATTTCTGAAAGAAGTCAGACCTGGACACCAACTTATTCCGTAGTAAATGTAACCGATGATTCCTTCTCTGTAACAGTATACGATGGATCAACAGGAAAAGAATTAGATGGTTCCTCTACTTATACGATCGTGAAAAAGGATCAGGAAAAACAGACGATCTCTGGTACAGCTTCTTATAAGAAGACATATGGAGATAAAGCGTTTACATTAAATGCAAAAACAAATGGAGATGGAAAGTTAACCTATGCGACATCAGATAAAAAGGTTGCAATGGTTGACAGCAAAGGAAAGGTAACCATAAAAGGTACTGGTAAGGCAACCATTACAGTCACTGCAGCAGAGACGGATACTTATCAGAAAGCAACTAAGAAGATTACGATTACCGTTGTACCGAAAAAGCAGACAGCATCTGTATCCAATAAAACAAAAGGAAGCATAAAAGTAAGCTGGAAAAAGGATACAAAAGCAACTGGATACGAAATCGTATATGCTTCTAATAAGAGCTTTACAAAGGGCGTAAAGACAGTGAAGATCAGCAAGAACGCAACAACATCTTACAGCATCAAGGACTTGAAAAAGGGAAAATCTGTGTATGTGAAAGTTCGTTCTTATAAAGTGGCAGATGGAAAACATATTCATGGATTATATAGTACAGTAAAAACAGCAACTGTAAAATAAAGAAAATTTCTATAATAAATGAATAAATGCAAGAATGCCTGAGCCGTACTACGGTTCAGGCATTCTTTAGGAGAAAGGAAAATGATGAGTATTAAGAAAAAACTTATGATAGTTCCGATCATCGGTATAGTATTTATCCTGCTCTTGCTAGAGTGTAACCAATTTGAAAAAACACCTATGATTTCTACCAAAGGACAAAGTTATGAAAAGGCGGTTGTCACCGAAATTACAAAAGATAATGTAGCGGAGGACGGGAATCGTTATGGAACTCAGGAAGTGATGGTTCGAATCAAGAGTGGAAACAATAAAGGAAAGGAATATGAGGCAGTCAATCCAAATGGAACTTTATTTGGTGCAGATTGTGAGGTTGGGACAAAAGTAATCGTAATCGTCAGTGAAAATAGCAGCAGTAATATAGTAACAGTATATAGCAGGGATCGTACCTCCGTAATCTATGGCTTTTCATTGATTTTTGCAGCAGTGGTCTGTATCATTGGCGGGAAAAAAGGAGCAAAAGCCGTGTTAAGTCTTATCTTTGCATTTATCTGTATTGGATATCTGATGTTTCCATTGATCTATCAGGGTATCTCTCCGATTATGATCACGATCGTAGTATCGGTATTGACAACTGTAGTTACACTGGGTCTTCTCGGAGGAATTTCTTCGAAAACACTATCTGCTATTATTGGGACCACATGTGGAGTTGTCATTTCAGCTGTGGCAGCCCTAATCTTTGGGAAGGCTGCAGGAATAAGCGGCTATAATGTATCTGATATTGAGACGTTAAATTACGTTGGGCAAAATTCCTCTATTCAGATTGGACAGCTGCTTTTTTCTGGAATCATTATTTCATCGCTGGGGGCAGTTATGGATGTGGGAATGTCGATTGCTTCTACCATTCAGGAAATACATGACACTAATCCCAGCCTATCCCGAAAGCAGGTATTTTTATCCGGAATTCATGTGGGGCAGGATATGATGGGAACAATGACCAATACGTTGATTTTTGCTTATGTTGGAGGATCGCTCACTACATTGATCATCAATTATGCCTATGATCTGAGTTATCGCCAGCTGGCAAATTCTTATATTATCGGAATTGAAATTATGCAGGGACTTTCTGGAAGCCTGGGAGTGGTGTTAACGGTTCCGATCACGGCTTTTGTTGCCAGTTTCCTTATAGGGAAAAAGAAGAAAATGAAAACAACGGATTGAAATTTATAACGTTCCTTTATATAATAGTGTTTGCCTTGAATTGATCAGGTGCTTTATTTGGAAGGAATGAGAAGAAAGTGATAGATATAGTATATGCGGAAAAGAAATTCGAAGAGTATTTAGATCAATACGACCGTAGGGATGATAAGATTCAATTAAAAATTGTTCATACCTATGGTGTTTGCTCCTGCATGGATCAGATTACGAAGAGAATGGGGTTGCTGGAAGAGGATTGCCTTCTGGCAAGACTGATTGGCCTGCTTCATGACATTGGCCGATTTGAACAGCTGAGAAGATTTCATAGCTTTGAGCCAGGGGTTATGGATCATGCAGCGTATGGTGTCAAAGTTCTTTTTGAGGAAGGAATGATTCGGAATTTTATAAAAGAAGACAGGTTTGATGACATTATAAAGATAGCGATTCTTAAACACAGTGATTATGAATTGTCCGGAATCGAGGATGAACGAATGCTGCTGCATGCAAAGCTGATCCGGGATGCGGACAAGCTGGATAATTGTAGGGTAAAGTTAGATGAGACGATAGAAACCCTTCTGGATGTATCAGCAGAAGAAGTTGGGGATTGCCTGATCACGCCGGAAGTTTTGGAACAGGTGGAGAAAAAGAAGGCGGTGATAAGCAGTACCAGAAGGACAAAGGTTGATTACTGGATTTCTTATGTTGCATATTTCTTTGATATAAATTTTAAAGAGACTATGGAGATAATTTTGGAAAATCATTATGTGGATAGAATTATCAGAAGAATTCCCTATGGTAATTTAGAAACGGCCAGACAGATAAGAGAAATTCAAAGCCTGATCAGTGAATTTCTAGAAAAACAAATTGAAAAATAGTGAAGAGGAAAGAGGGACAATTACGTGGAGGAACAAAAAGCTTTAAAAGAAAATAAGATGGGAGTCATGCCCATCGGAAAACTTTTAGTTACTATGTCTGTGCCTATCATGTTGTCTATGCTGGTACAGGCCTTTTATAATGTGGTGGACAGTATATTCGTAGCACAGATTAACGAAAATGCGTTGACTGCAGTATCACTAGCTTTTCCGGTGCAAAATTTGATGATCGCGGTTGCCACTGGAACTGGTGTCGGTGTCAATGCATTGTTATCACGAGCACTGGGAGCCGGAGATCGGGAATATGCGAATAAGGTGGCCAACAATGGAATCATGTTGGCTTTTTTCAGCTATCTTGTATTTGTTGTTTTCACTGCACTGTTTGCGGACTTTTATTATCAGGTGCAGACATCGAATTTGCAGATTATTCAATATGGGAACAGTTACATCAAAGTTATTGGGATGATATCATTTGGAATGTTTTTTCAGATTATCTTTGAACGGCTTTTGCAGTCTACCGGTATGACTTTGTATACGATGGTGACACAATCGTTAGGAGCTGTGATTAATATTATTTTAGATCCGATCATGATCTTCGGTCTGCTGGGATTTCCTAAAATGGGAGTAGCAGGAGCCGGATTGGCAACCGTCACCGGGCAAATAATTGCAGCGATTTTAGCCTGTGTATTTAACAGAAAGTGGAATAAAGAAATCCGTATATCATTAAAACAATATAGATTATCTGGAAGGGTAGTGGCTCATATTTACAGCATCGGTATTCCATCTATCATCATGGCATCAGTAAGTTCTGTCATGACGTTTGGTATGAATAAGATCCTAATGATGTTTACGGCTACTGCTACGGCAGTCTTTGGTGTTTACTTTAAGCTGCAAAGCTTTGTCTTCATGCCTGTGTTTGGATTGAACAATGGATTAGTGCCGATTGTAGCATACAATTTTGGGGCTCGCAGACCAAAACGTATCGTAAAGACCATCAAGCTTAGTATTATAGCGGCTGTGTCCATTATGTTCATGGGATTTTTGATTATCCAGTGCATTCCGGCACAATTGCTGCGATGCTTTAATGCTTCTGAGACTATGCTTTCCATTGGAATCCCAGCTCTGAAAATCATCAGTCTAAGCTTTTTATTTGCTGGTTATTGTGTAATCTCTTCATCGGTATTTCAGGCATTTGGGCACGGAGTATTAAGTCTGTTGGTATCCGTTCTTCGGCAATTGATCGTTCTGCTTCCAGCAGCATATCTATTATCGAAGATTGGTGGGTTATCTGCAATCTGGTGGTCATTTCCGATTGCAGAGATTTTTTCCGTTATCATATGCACGACCTTTTTATGTTATGTATATAAAAAAGAAGTCAAACCGCTTTATTAGAAGATGTAAGAAGTTATCATATTTCATTGGTAGCTTCTTTTTTTGTTACATAAAAAATATCGGAACTTAAAATGTATTGACAAGAATACTTGTCAATGATACACTTAAAATGACAAGAAAAGTTGTCATTATGACAAGAAAAGTTTTCAAATAGAAGTGGAGGTGGTTTGATGCCGTTGCATAATCGTTTGAAAGAATACAGAGCAAGAATTGGTGTGAATCAGCAGCAGATGGGAAAGCTGGCAGGAGTGTCCAGACAGACCATCAGCCAGATTGAGCGGGGGGATTATTCTCCATCCGTGGTTCTGGCATTAAAGATTGCAAAGGTGTTTGAAGTCAGTGTAGAAGATATTTTCTGGTATGAGGAGGAAGAGGACAATGACAAATAAGAGAGAAGAGAATAAGAGAGAGAATAGAAAAGCATTGAAGAAGTTTATCCTGATCATTCTTGCTGGAGGTGTATTTGGAGGATTTCTTGGAGGATTTGGATTTGTAATGGAAGAACGGATCATGGATGTTTGCTATTGGCTGGAGGGCATGCTCCCGGAAATCGCTTTCATTGCACTGTTGGTAACGGCAGGGATCTTTCATCTGGCTACCTTCATTTTCTATCGTCAGAGTGTGTCTCTTTATCAACAATGGGATGGAGAGGAAGAGAAGATAGCAGAACAGATTGATAAGAAGCTTGGGTATGCCATGTGGGGAGAATCCATCAATACCATTCTTAATTTCTTTTTCTTCGGAATGGGAATTGGAAAGACGGAACTAGATATACCGTTGCTGGTGGTTTTTATCTTAAACGTTGTGTTGGTCGTAATCTTTCAACAGAAGACGGTGGATCTGACAAAAGTTATGAATCCTGAGAAGCATGGAAGTGTTTATGACAGGAAATTTCTGGACAAATGGATGGAAAGCTGTGATGAGGCAGAGAAGATGGATATTTATCATGCTGCATGGTCTTCCTATCGGGTTATGAGTGTTGCCTATGTGGGAGCATGGCTGGTTACTTACCTGGCACATATGTTTTGTGGAATGGATTTCTTTGCATCCATTGTGGTAACTGTTTTATGGCTTATCCAAAGCTGCGTATATTGTTATAAAAGTATATATCGATAAGAGCCCTTGGGCCTAAGCTGCATAATTCGAAGAAAAAAGGCAGAAACTAGACAAAAATAGAACGTCTAAAATCTCCCGTCTATTCATACATTATATCGTACATCACAGTGGAAGATGACAGAGGATGTATGACAGCTTTATACAAGAAGGGAGAAATAGAGATGACAAATCAGGCAATTGTAGCAGGAGAGGTAATAACGGAATTTCAATTCAGCCATGAAATTTTTGGAGAGGGATTTTATACATTAAAAATTCAGGTGCGTCGTTTAAGTGATGCTACTGATGAGATTCCGCTGTTGGTCTCTGAACGTTTAGTAGATGTAACAAAGAATTACATAGGTCGTAAATTAGAAGCAAAGGGACAATTTCGATCTTATAATAAACATGAAAGTGAAAAAAATCATCTAATTTTATCATTGTTCGTGAGAGAGTTGGAATGGATTGACAGCTATGAAAACAGAAAGCCGAATTATATTATGCTGGATGGATATATCTGCAAGGAGCCGGTCTATCGAATGACACCTTTGGGGCGAGAAATCTGCGATATTTTATTGGCGGTAAATCGTGCGTATGGAAAATCTGATTATATTCCGTGCATATGTTGGGGACGTAATGCCAGATTTGCAGGCAATCTGGAAATTGGCTCTCACATACAGGTGCTTGGAAGGATCCAGAGCAGAAAGTATCAAAAAAAGGTAGGAGAGAACCAGATTATTTCCAGAACTGCTTATGAAATTTCGGTCAATAAATTAGAAATTAGAGAAGAATAGTTGGATTTTTAAATTAATTGTGATACAATAAGTCGATAATATGTTTATTTAGTACA
>OBLI01002659.1_pt1 | contig 14813 bp, 17 predicted proteins | sample 1519701 | NCBI WGS metagenome assembly OBLI01 (sample SAMEA3663005, study PRJEB22513) | pig gut metagenome | biome: pig gut; feature: pig-associated habitat; material: faeces | place: France | collected 2012 | reverse complement strand
CGATTACCGGCAAGCAGTTCCGACTGCCCACCGAGGCCGAGTGGGAGTATGCCGCACGTGGCGGCAAGTATGCCAAAGGTTGCCGTTACAGCGGCAGCAACAATCTCGGCGAGGTGGGCAAGTACTATGGCAACTCGCATGGCTCTCTGCCAGTCGAGGGAAGCCGAAAGCCCAACGAGTTGAGGCTGTATGACATGACTGGCAGCGTCCATGAACTGTGCAGCGACTATATGGGCGACTACTCTGCCGAGGAGCAGGTGTGTCCTGTTGGACCGGCTGCAGGCAGCGAGCGTGTGATGCGTGGCGGCAGCTTTGGCGATGAGCCTATCAACTGTCGTATCTCAGCCCGCTTTGGTATAGCGCCCGACAAGAGGGCTTCCAACGTAGGCCTCCGTTTGGCCCTTTCGCTCTGACATTGCTTCTACCGGCAGACAATAGAAAGCCGCAATAGCTCCTGCTTGTGCAGGGATGGCTATTGCGGCTTTTGCTGTTTGTGTGGTTGTGTTATCCGATGCGGATGGTGTATTCGCTCATGAAGCTGGCACCGGGCTGCAGGCGGTTGATGAGGTATTTCTCGCTCAGGTCGCCCGTAAACTCAGCCCAGTCGTGTATGCCGTACCAGGGCTCTATGCACACGAAGGGCGCGTTCTTGGCGGTGGGGCTCCAGATGCCTACTGCCGGCGAGCGGAAGCCTACGGTCACCACCGGACGGCGCTCGCGGTCGAGCAGAGCCACCTCGTGCAACTGCGACTCGTCGAAGATGAGAGCGTCGTCGTCGAAGTCGGCGCAGGTGAAGTGCCACACGTTGCCATCCATCTCCAGCGGATGATGACCAGGGGTGATGCAGCCGTGGGTGTTGCCATAGAGACGCTCGGCATCGGGGTTGTCGAAGCGCAGATAGCCGTCCAGCGGGTCACCGTCTTTCATTCCGGGCACGTTGAATGCGGGATGGCCACCGATAGAGAACAGCAGTTCGCGGCGGTCGGTGTTCTCCACGTGCCAGATCACGTGGATGGTGTTGCCGTCGAGCCGGTAGGTCACGCTCAGATTGAAGTGGAAGGGATAGACCTTGAGTGTCTCTTCGCTCTCGGTGAGGGCAAAGGTGACGCGGTGGTCGTTTTTGGCTACGAGAGTGAAGTCGCTCTTGCTGGCAAATCCATGGCGCAGCATGTGATACTCCTTGCCGTCGAGATGATAGGTGTCGTTCCAGAGTCCACAGACGATGGGGAAGAGGGTGGGCGAGTGCTTGGCCCAGTATTTAGGGTCGGCCTGCCACAGATACTCGCGTCGCGTATGCTCTGCATCTCTGCACCACGCTCGGCGATGGTGACAGAGAGAATGTCGTTGCTTAGTGTCTGCATATATGTATGGTTTATATCTTGGGTCTGAAGTTGAGTATTCTCAGTCGGGTGGTCTTGCTGCGGTCGCGCCGTCTGTACACGCAGACTACGGCTGCTGCCGCATTGGTGGCCATGGCAGCCAGACAGATGATGATAGCCGTCTCGGCGGCTGGTCTGCAGGGGCTGCCAGCACGCCGCTCACCATTGCTGCCGCCAGGCATACGCCCATCGCGCGGGTGTAGGTGACCATCACCCGCAGCTGCTCTGCCGCCGTGATGGTCATGGGCATCTCTATGCGTGAGAGCGGGTGATAGGCTGCCCACAGGGCATAAAGCGCCAGATAGGTGTCTATGCCGCCGAAGGTTACGGCGCCAGCCCTGTCGCGGAAGGAGAGGCTGGTGTCGAGCCATGTCTCGGGGCCGGTGCTGAGCGAAGCGGGGCAGACCAGTGCCGTCAGGATGAGACCCCATGCCACAACCAGCATGACGATGGTGGCAGCCTCTGAGAGAGTGCCTGTCAGGGTGCGGTTGACCGTGAAGAACGGGCCGTCAGATGTTGTCGTTCTCTTCATCGTTGGTAGCATTCGATAGTTCACCGTTGCCCCCGTTCTTGTGCTTGGGCAGCCTCCTGGCCTTGCGTAGCGCCTCGTTGACAATCCATTGCAGTTGTCCGTTGGTGCTGCGAAACTCGTCGGCAGCCCACTTCTCGACAGCCGCCATCGTGGCGCTGTCGAGTCGCAGTACAAAGGGTTTGGTTTTCTCTTTTGCCATGTCTGCCTATTACATGTTGAGCGTGCCTGTGTTGACTACTGGCTGCGCCGTATCGTCGCCGCAGAGCACTACCATCAGGTTGCTAATCATGGCAGCCTTCTTGTCGTCGTCGAGCTCTATCACGCCGCCTTCTGCCAGTTTGTCGAGCGCCATCTTGACCATGCTCACCGCACCTTCCACTATCTTCTCGCGGGCGGCGATGATGGCGTCGGCCTGCTGGCGGCGCAGCATCACGGCAGCGATTTCGGGTGCATAGGCCAGATAGTTGATGCGGGCCTCTACCACCTCGATGCCAGCCATGGTGAGCCGCTCTTCCAGCTCGCTCTTGAGCACCTCGTTGATTTCGTCGCCACCGCTGCGCAGTGTCAGTTCGTCCTTGTTGTCGGTATTGTCATAGGCATACTGTCCGGCCATCTGTCGGAGGGCGGCGTCGCCCTGTATCTTGACAAAATTCTCGAAGGCGCGCATCATGCTGTTTACGTTGACACCTACCGAGGCTGCGTTGCTCGCCATGGTCTGGGCGTCGATTTCAAACATGGCCTTGTAGGTGTCCTTGAGTTTCCACACCAGCACCATGCCAATCATCACGGGGTTGCCCTGCTTGTCATTGACCTTGATGGGTTCGGCGTCGATGTTGCGGGCGCGCAGCGACAGCTTCTTTACACTGTAGAAGGGGTTCACCCACGAGTATCCCACCTTCTTGAAGGTGCCGTGGTACTTGCCGAAGAACAGCATCACGCGGGCCTCGTTGGGCTCTATCATGATGAAGCCGCACATGGCGACGATGGCAGCCAGCAGCAGTACGCAGCCAGTGACAATCTTGAACGCATTCTCATACTCGATGCCGAAGCCGAGCAGCAGGCCGGAAATTACCAGTGCAGCCACAATGGCAAACAACATCACGAAACCATTCAGGGTAAATCCCTTGAAGTCAAACTCTTGATTCTTCATAATTATAGCTGTTTAGAAAGTGATATTAATTTGATATTGCAAAGATAGCGACTTGCGTGATAACTTCCAAGCATTTTTCCAACTTTTTTTCAATTATTTTTCCGACCGTGCCTACTGCCCTCCCGATGACGGTGGTCGTCACTGCTGCATCGCAAGGCCCAGAGGGAAGCGTGGGAGGGTGGCTTGGCGTCATTATGGTCGTCATCGCATCCGCCGTAACCTCATCTGGCGGCTCGTAACGTAAGGCACGAAGGCTCGTATCATTTGTTACGTGGGCTCGTGCCTTACGATACGTGTCCACGTAACATACGATACGAGCCGCCAAAGGTGGTTGGCACGGTTCTGAAAGCCATGACTGCCAGGAATATAAATAAAGAAACCGAGACCGCCCGTAAATTCGGGACAATCTCGGTCGATACACACGTATATAAATATAATCCTATGGGCAGACATCTGCGCCCGGTATGTCGGGCTGTGGTCTCGCGGTCATCGCATCTGTAATGCCTGTCTCTGCCCGGGCTTGCGCGCCGGGCGATGGTTGGCCAGACGCTTCATCATCCGTCGTTCGAGAACGTAGACACGCTTGATCTGGTTTTGGGTGAGAAACTTGCTGTATTCGGCATAATACTTCTGGCGAATCTGCAGCAGCTTTTCGCTACGCTCAAACTGCCGGGCGATGTCCTGTTTGGCCTCGGCTTCGGTCTGCTGCTGTGCGTTGGCCTGTTTGCGAGCGCCCTTCATGCGAGTGCCCAAAACCCAGATTTCTTTCTGGCAGGCAGTATAGGTCTCGACAAACTGCTTGGTGGTGGCTTCGTCGAAAGCCATGGTCTGGGCGATGTGCCGTGCCTGCTTGTCGGCCAGTTCTTCGCGCGTCAGACGCTGGCGCTGGTTGTTCTGTGCGCTGATAGTGGTTGTGCCCATCAGCATCAAGGCTGCTACGAGCCATAACTTCATAATGGTCTTCATCTTGTTATGTTTTTTATTCGTTGATAAATATGTCTTCCTGATACACCGAGAGGATGTAGGTCTGGTCGTCGTTGCTCAGATTGTCGAACGCCTGCTCCACATGGGCATAGTCTGTCGTGGATAGGGTAGACCATCTGCCGCCTATCATCACTACTATGCCCGTCACGGCTGCAGCTGCCAGCAGACCGGCTATCGAGCGGCGCAGGGTCATTGAGCGGTGGCGCCTGGGGCGCGATTGTGATAGGTTGCGGGCAAGTATCTGGCGTTCCATGTCGTCGAAGAAACCTTCGGGCACGCTGTAAGGCATGCGTTTGCCAATGTTGTCGAAATCGAATTGATGTTCCATATCTTTAGTCATGATTGTTCATATATCTGATGATTTTCTCCTTGGCGATGTGATAGTTGGTCTTGGCCGAGGCGGGCGTGGAGTCTGTCACGTCGGCAATCTCGGCAAAACTCATGTTATCGTAGTAGCGCAGGTTGAAGGCCAGCTGCTGCTTGTCGGGCAACGCGAGGATGGCACGTTGCAGTCTGACGGCTTCGGCGTCGCTGTAGTCGATATAGCTGTCGGCTGCGCGCTCGTCGAGCAGCGCCATCCTGTCGTCGGCCGAAACCTCATCCTGCTTCCGTTGGCCGATGATGCGCAGCGCCTCGTGGGTGGCAATCTTGTATATCCACGCCGACAGCGAGCGGATTTCATCGTAGTTTCCCACTGAGCGGTAGATGCGTATGAAGGTCTCCTGCATGGCGTCCTGGGCATCGTCGTGGCTCACCACCATGCGGCGTATGTGCCAGTAGATAGGCTCGGTGTAGCGCTTTACCAGCAGGGCGAACCCCTTGGCAGTGTCTGCCTTCAGCTGCTTTACTATGTAAGTGTCGTCGATGGACATGGTCGTCTTCTCTCGTTGTGAGGTTTGGGTGATTATATCTTGCTATATACCTTTTTGCTACCTGCGGTCTGGCATTTCAACATGCCGTTGGCTCTGGAGCAGAAGGAGTCGAGCTCGGCTTCGGCCATCTGCTTGCTGAGTCCCGTCATACGGGCGTAGTGCTTGATGGTGAGGTATCTGTTGTTCTGCAGATAGGCCAGGGCCATGTGCAGACGCTGGTTCTGGGTGAGGTGGTTGCTCACACGGGTGGCCGTTGTCGGCACCGTGCGTACTACGACCATGGGTCTCGGAGTCCACAGGCGATGATGGCAGCCTGGGCGGCGATGGCCCGAAGCCGGCAAGCATAGCAGCATGGCCATTAGTGCTGTCATCGATACGATGGTTGTTTTGTAATGTCTCATATTCGTTGTCGTTTGAGGTTGAAATTGGGTCCGTTGTATGAACGCCGTTCATATATATAACCCCGAGAAGTGGGAAAAGTAAAATGGGTAACCGTCATTTTATTCATTTTTCTCTTTTTTACTGTTTTTTCCGTTTTCCATGTCCTGACTGCAGAGTACAACGATACGTACAGGCAATACGAATGCCTGCACATTATATAAATATATGCGCTCGCGATGTAATTAATAAGGTAAAAACCAATGCAATTTCGTTTTTTTTGAGTACTTTTGCAGATGATAATGTGCGTATGTCCCGTTACTGCAGAGGCGGGTGGGGCAAAGGCGCATGCCAGTATGAATGGAAAGTAAATAAAAACAATATATATGAACGTATTAGAACTTAGCGAACAAGAGATTGTACGCCGCCAGTGTCTTGAAGAGTTGCGACAGATGGGTATCAATCCCTATCCCGCAGACGAATTTCCCGTAAATGCTTATTCGACCGATATCCGCGACAACTTTGTAGATGGCGAAGAGCGCGAGGTAGTTATCGCCGGCCGTCTGATGGGCCGCCGCGTGATGGGTAAGGCCAGTTTTGCCGAGCTGCAAGACTCCAAGGGTCGTATCCAGGTGTATATCACCCGTGATGACGTGTGCCCTGGCGACGACAAAGACTTGTACAACAAGGTGTTCAAGAAACTGATGGATATTGGTGACTTCATCGGTATCAAGGGTTTCGTCTTCCGTACCCAGACCGGCGAAATCAGCGTTCACGCCAAAGAGCTGACGCTGCTGAGCAAGAGCCTCAAGCCACTGCCTATCGTGAAGTATAAGGACGGTGTGGCTTACGACAAGTTTGAGGACCCCGAGCTGCGCTATCGTCAGCGCTATGTAGACCTCGTGGTCAACGATGGCGTGAAGGATACCTTCCTCAAACGTGCCACCGTGCTGCGCACCATGCGCCGCTTCTTCGACGAGGCTGGCTATACTGAGGTAGAGACCCCCACGCTGCAGAGCATTGCCGGCGGTGCCAGCGCCCGTCCGTTTATCACCCACTTCAATGCGCTCAATATAGATATGTACATGCGTATCGCCACCGAGCTCTATCTGAAGCGACTCATCGTGGGCGGATTTGAAGGCGTCTATGAGATAGGCAAGAACTTCCGCAACGAGGGTATGGACCGCTTCCACAACCCTGAGTTTACCTGCATGGAGCTCTATGTGCAGTACAAGGACTATAACTGGATGATGTCCTTCACCGAGCAGCTGCTCGAGACCATCTGTGTGGCTGTCAACGGCAAGCCCGAAGTGCAGATGGGCGACAAGACTATCAGCTTCAAGGCTCCCTTCCGTCGTCTGCCCATCCTCGATGCCATCAAGGAGAAGACCGGCTATGACCTCTACGGCAAGAGCGAGGACGAGATACGCCACATAGCTGTAGACGAACTCAAGATGGAAGGCATCGACGCGAGCTTCGGCAAGGGCAAGCTCATCGACGAAATCTTCGGCGAGTACTGCGAGGGTACCTACATCCAGCCTACCTTCATCATCGACTATCCCGTAGAGATGAGCCCGCTCACCAAGATGCACCGCAGCAAACCCGGACTGACCGAGCGCTTCGAGCTGATGGTCAACGGCAAGGAGCTGGCCAACGCCTACTCTGAGCTCAATGACCCCATCGACCAGGAAGAGCGCTTCAAGGAGCAGATGAAACTGGCCGACAAGGGCGACGACGAGGCAATGATCATCGACCAGGACTTCCTGCGTGCGCTGCAGTACGGCATGCCCCCCACAAGTGGTATCGGTATCGGCATCGACCGTCTGGTGATGCTCATGACCGGCAAGGAGTACATCCAGGAAGTTATGCTCTTCCCCCAGATGAAGCCCGAGGCCAAGATACCTCAGAGCAGCATCAAGGAGTGGGCTGCCATTGGTGTGCCTGAGGACGAGGTGTATGTGCTGCGCAAGGCAGGCTTCAACCTCATCAGCGACATCAAGGACCAGAAGGCTCAGGGACTGCAGCAGAAGTTGGGCGAGATACACAAGAAGTACAAGCTCGAGTTTGAAAAGCCCGGTGTCGACGCCATCCAGCAGTGGATAGACAGCGCACAGGCCTGAAAACAGCATAAAATAACCCCAAAACAAGATTTATGTTTAGCGTAGGAAAAACAGCCATCATCGGTGGAGGCTCGTGGGCTACAGCTATCGCCAAGATAGTGATAGGCCACACCCACCACCTGGGGTGGTACATGCGCCGCGACGACCGCATCGAAGACTTCAGAAGACTGGGTCACAACCCCGCCTATCTCACAAGTGTGCACTTCGATGTGGACGAAATCTTCTTCTCTTCAGACATCAACAAGATCGTTGAGGCTTACGACACGCTCGTGTTTGTCACTCCCTCGCCCTATCTCAAGAGTCATCTGAAGAAACTCAAGACCCGTATCAAGGACAAGTTTATCATTACCGCCATCAAGGGTATCGTGCCCGATGAGAACCTGGTGTGCTCTGAGTACTTCCATAGGGTCTACGATGTGCCTTACGACAATCTTGCCGTCATCGGCGGTCCGTCGCACGCCGAAGAAGTGGCGCTGCAACGCCTCTCTTATCTCACTGTGGGATGTGCCGACCAGGAGAAGGCCCAGGCCTTTACCGAGGTACTCTCGTCGGAGTTTATCAAGACCAAGGTGGCGTCGGATGTGCTTGGCATAGAGTATTCGTCGGTACTGAAAAATGTCTATGCCATCGCCGCGGGTATCTGCTCGGGCCTGAAGTATGGCGACAACTTCCAGGCGGTACTCATATCCAACGCCGTGCAGGAGATGAACCGGTTCATGACCGCCGTCAATCCCATAGAGCGCAATGTCTATGACAGCGTCTACCTGGGTGACCTGCTGGTCACGGGCTACTCCAACTTCTCGCGCAACCGCACCTTCGGTTCGATGATTGGCAAGGGCTACAGCGTGAAGAGCGCACAGATAGAGATGGAGATGATAGCCGAGGGATACTTCGGCATGAAGGAAATCAACCGCCACATGCATGTCAATATGCCTATCCTCGACGCGGTGTACAACATTCTCTACGAACGCATCAATCCCCAGATTGAAATCAAATTATTAACAGACAGTTTTAGATAGACTAAAATGAAAAGTATTTCTTTAGACTTTACCAAAGCCGCTTCCTTCCTTGGTGAGGGCGCGGTAGAGGCGTATGAACCCAAAGCTAAAGCCGCTCTCGAGGCATTGGAGAACAATACTTGCCCCGGCAACGACTTCTTAGGATGGCTTCACTTGCCATCAAGTATTACTCCTGATTTCCTCGATGAAGTCCAGGCTGTTGCCAACACCCTCAGAGAGAAGTGTGAGGTAGTAGTGGTAGCCGGTATCGGCGGCAGCTACCTCGGCGCGCGCGCTGTCATCGAAGCCCTCGGCAACTCGTTTGCCTGGCTCATTCAGGACAAGAAGAACCCGCAGATTCTCTTTGCCGGCAACAACATCAGCGAGGACTATCTGGCTGAGCTCACCGACTATCTGAAGGGCAAGCGCTTTGGCGTCATCAATATCTCCAAGTCGGGTACCACCACCGAGACCGCCCTCACTTTCCGTCTGCTCAAGAAGCAGTGTGAGGCCCAGATGGGCAAGGACGTGGCTCGTGAGGTGATAGTGGCTGTTACCGATGCCAAGCGCGGTGCCGCACGCACCTGTGCCGACAAGGAAGGCTACAAGAGCTTCATCATTCCCGACAACGTGGGTGGCCGCTTCTCTGTGCTCACTCCCGTGGGTCTGCTGCCTATAGCCTGTGCCGGTTTCGACATCAAGGCTCTCGTGGCTGGTGCTACTGATATGGAGAAGGCTACCGGCGTGAATGTGCCTTTCGGCGAGAATATCGCTGCACAGTATGCTGCCGTGCGCAACGCTCTCTACAATGAGGGTGGCAAGAAGATTGAGATTATGGTCAACTACCAGCCCAAGCTCCACTTCATCGCCGAGTGGTGGAAGCAGCTCTACGGTGAGAGCGAAGGCAAGGATGGCAAGGGTATCTTCCCCGCATCTTGCGACTTCACCACCGACCTGCACTCTATGGGCCAGTGGATTCAGGATGGCGAGCGCTCTATCTACGAGACCGTCATCTCGGTAGAGACTCCCAACCGCGAACTCGACTTCCCTCATGACGATGAGAACCTCGACGGTCTCAACTTCCTCGCCGGAAAGCGTGTGGATGAGGTCAACAAGATGGCTGAACTCGGTACACGTCTTGCCCACGTGGATGGCGGCGTGCCCAATATCCGCATCAGCGTGCCCGTGCTCAACGAGTATTACATCGGTCAGCTTATCTACTTCTTTGAGATAGGTTGTGGCATCAGCGGCAACATCCTTGGTGTCAATCCGTTCAACCAGCCCGGTGTTGAGGCTTACAAGAAGAACATGTTTGCGCTGCTCAACAAGCCTGGCTATGAGGCTGAGAGCAAGGCTATCCAGGAGCGTCTGCAGAACGAGAAGTAATTGCAACGCCTCTGGGCTTGATACAATAACAAGGGGGGAGTAACTTCCTCCCTTTATTATTATAATAATGTACGAGAGAGAGATTAACAGATACCTGGACCGTATGGTCGATGGCCATCAGCTCGCCAGCAAGGACGAGTGGAAGGGATTTCGCTGCGTGCTCTTCGATATGGATGGCGTGCTCTACAACTCCATGCCCAATCATGCCGTGGCATGGCAGCAGGCTATGAGCGCCAATGGGCTCCACTTCACCGCCGAAGACTCCTATGCCACCGAGGGCATGAAGGGCGTCGACACCATACGCATCTATGCCGAGCGCCAGACGGGAAAGAAACTCACTGAGGCTGAGGCCCAAGCCATCTATGACGAAAAGGCGCGACTGTTTCACCAGATGCCCGAAGCCGAGATATTCGATGGCGTCGTAGACCTGATGAAGCAGATACGCGAGGCTGGACTGACTATCTGTGTGGTTACCGGGAGCGGACAGAAACCCCTCATCCAGCGCCTTGTCAACGACTTCGGAGACTTTATCGACGAACAGCACATCGTGTCGGCATACAATGTGAGCCACGGAAAGCCCGCCCCAGACCCCTATCTGAAAGGTCTGGAACTGGCAGGCAACATGAAACCCTGGGAGGGTATAGTGGTAGAGAATGCGCCGATGGGCGTAAGAGCCGGCGTGGCAGCCCAGATATTCACCATCGGTGTCAACAGCGGTCCGCTGCCCGATGAGGTGCTGGCCGGCGAGGGTGCCAATGTCATTCTGCCCAGCATCCGCAGGCTGGCCGATGACTGGCAGCAGCTGATGGCGTATGGCCCGGCCAAAAGGGGATAAACTGCTGCGCCTTGCCAAATTAATTATAAATTGGTAGGGTAGTGGGTTAAATCATCTTAATAACCCATTGGGCTAAAGCAGCAATATACTATCTTTGCAGACAAGAGACTCAGGTCTATAACCAATAAAGATAAGAATATGAAGAAATTGTTTTTCTTTGCCGGCATCCTCGCCATGACTGCCTTGGCAAGTTGCGGCAACAAGCAGAATGCCCCGGCCGAAGGCGAAACCATAGAGGTGGCTGCCCCTGTAGACGATGATGTAGTAAGTATGCTCGATGCCCAGCTCAAGAGCAAGGACCCCAACGAGCTGATGAAGACCCTCGCTGCCATCAAGGAGAAGTATGCCCAGCTGGTCAAGGCGGGCAAGCTCGAAGAAGCCAAGGCATATATGGCCAAGGCTCAGACATATCTGAAGGAGCATGCGGCACAGATTACTACCATCGCTGGCGAAGACAGTGAGGTGAGCAATCTGGTAAACAGCGTAACCAGTATGCCCGAAGCCGCGCAGAATGCTGCCGAAGAGGCTGCCAAGAAGGTAGATGCCAAAGCCAAAGAGGCTGTCGAGACTGCCAAGTCTGACGCCAAAGCCAAGGTCAATGAGGCAGCTGCCAAAGCCAACGCCAAAATCAATGAGAAAGCCAATGAGGCTGGACAGAAGGCCCACGAGGCTGTAGGCAAAGCGGCGGCAAAGGCGATGAAGGAAATGGGACTCGAATAGAGCCTGATACATACCTAAAAGGCGGCAGTGCGAGTTCCGCATGGGCCGCCTTTTGCAGAATTACAAACTCAATAGTAAGATACTTGTCATGAACTATCGTGTACTCTTTTCGCTGCTATGCCTGTTCTCCGTGTCGGCTTACGCCCAGAAGAAAGTGGTGATTTATGACCTGGAGACCCGGGTGCCCATCCGTCAGGTGAGGGTAAGGGTCGACAAGTCCAGAACCTACACCACGCCCTATACGGGCCAACTCGTTCTGCCCGAGAAGTTTGATACCATCACGGTGAGTCATCCCAAGTATCTCACCCACTCGATGGGCTTCAAGGAAGTGGGCGACTCTATCGGTCTGATTCCCCGCACCCGCACCCTGGGCGAAGTCGAGGTGGTGGGCGAGGACTTGTCCAAGCGTCTGCGTGAGAATGTGGAGCAGTGGGGTGTCACCGACCCAAAGGAACGCCAGCTGCTCAATCCCAAGACGAGTGTGGTCGATTTTGATCTCGTGAAAATCTTTGACTTCAAAGGCCGGTCCCGTCGCCGACGTACGCGCAAAGTCAAGCAGGCTCTGCAGAAGATGGACGAGAAGGACCCCGTGAAGCGCGCCTATGAAGCCACGGTGAAAGACAAGGGTGAAAAAAAAGAAGAGACTACTACAAAGTAATCTCTCCTGAACCATAACAGCGGTGGTGCTCGTGGTCGTAGACGACGCAGAACTGACCCGGCGCCACGCCATGTATCTTCTCAGCCGAATAGACCATATAACAGCCATCCCCACATTGTCGGATGGTGGCGTGATGGTAGTCGGGAGTATGGCGTATCTTGAACGTCACGTCGGTTTCATCTTTGTCGAAACCGGCTGTGAGGAAATGAAAATCATGTATCTTGAATTCTTGCTTGTACGCAGTCTCCGGGTCGTAACCGTGACTGACGTACAGGATATTCTTTTCCACATCCTTCTTGATGACAAACCAGGGACCGCCGCCCAGCCCGAGGCCCTTGCGCTGGCCGATGGTGTGGAACCAGAGTCCACGATGGCCGCCAATGCGCTTGCCGGTTTCCCATTCTATCACATCTCCTGGGTTCTCACCCAGGTATCGGCGTATATATTCGTTGTAGTCTATCTGCCCCAGGAAGCAGATGCCCTGGCTGTCGCGGCGTCGGGCGTTGACCAGATGCTCGCGCTCGGCTATCTGGCGCACCTCGTCTTTCTCATAGTGACCTATGGGGAAGAGCGCCTTGCGCAGCTGCCAGTCGTAGATTTGGGCAAGAAAGTCGGTCTGGTCTTTGACCGGGTCGGGGCTGGTGCAGAGCCATTTGCGTCCGTCTATGATTTCCGTCTGGGCGTAGTGGCCGGTGGCAATCAGGTCGTAGTTGTGCCCCATCTTCTCGTCGAAGGCGCCAAACTTGATGAGCCTGTTGCACATCACGTCGGGGTTGGGCGTATAGCCCGCCTTGACTTTCTCCATGGTGTATCGCGTCACCTGGTCCCAGTATTCGCGGTGGCAGTCTATCACCTGCAGGCGGCATCCGAACCTTCCGGCCACAGCTGTGGCCATCTCCAGGTCTTCCTCAGAGGTGCAGTCCCATTCCTCCTGTTCCTCTGGCCCTATCTTGATGTAGAAGCAGTCGGGCTTGAGCCCCATGCGGGTCAGCTCGTATACCACCACCGAACTGTCGACGCCGCCCGAGAGCAGCACGGCTATCCGCTTGTCCTTTATCTCGTTTATGTCAATCATATTGCAAAGGTAGTGCAAGCCGAAGACAATACAAAGGAAAAACGAATGTTTTTTCAATTTGTATTGTTGAGGCGCCGCCTACCTTCATGGTGAGCCATAGAGTAGTGCAAGCCGAAGACAATACAGCGAATGTTTTTTCAATTTGCATGGTTGAGGCGCCGCCTGTCTTTGTCGTAATCGCCGTGATGACCGAAATCGATGCAAGCCGCAGCGTGGTGGTTGGCAAGATTTCGGACATTACAGACAAAAATAGGACGATGGCATAAATTATCAGTAAAGGTGCTGTGTATTCCGATTTTTTTTGATTACTTTTGCATGGTGACTATAACTTAACACATTATTATATAATATGAAACCTACATTGTTACTTCTTGCGGCTGGTATGGGAAGCCGCTACGGTGGGCTCAAGCAGCTCGACGGTCTGGGTCCCAATGGTGAGACCATTATGGACTACTCTATCTACGACGCCATCCAGGCTGGTTTTGGCAAAATCGTCTTCGTAATCCGTAAGGACTTTGAGCAGGATTTCCGCGATAAGGTTCTTTCCAAATATGAGGGACATATCCCCGCCGAGATATGCTTCCAGTCTATCGACGCGCTGCCCGAGGGCTTCAGCGTGCCCGAAGGCCGTCAGAAGCCTTGGGGTACCAACCACGCCGTGCTCATGGCCAAGGATATCATCAAGGAGCCTTTCTGCGTCATCAACTGCGACGACTTCTACAACCGTGATGCCTTCATGGTGATTGGCAAGTTCCTGTCAGAGCTGCCCGAGGGCGCCAAGAACGATTATGCTATGGTGGGCTTCCGTGTAGGCAATACGCTGAGCGAGAACGGTACCGTGGCTCGCGGTATCTGCTCTAAGGACGAGGCTGGCCACCTTACCACCGTGGTTGAGCGCACTGAGATTATGCGCGTCAATGGCCCCGTATGCTACAAGGACGAGCAGGGCCAGTGGGTAGCTGTCGAGGACAACACGCCCGTAAGTATGAATATGTGGGGCTTCACTCCCGATTACTTCGACTATAGCGAGGCTTACTTCAAGGAGTTCCTCAGCGACAAGAAGAATATGGAAAACCTGAAGGCAGAGTTCTTCATCCCATTGATGGTCAACAAGCTCATCAACGAGAAGACCGCTACCGTCAAGGTGCTCGATACCACCAGCAAGTGGTTTGGTGTGACCTATGCTGCCGACCGCGACAGTGTGGTAGCCCGCATCCAGAGCCTCATTGACGAGGGCGTTTATCCCTCACACCTGTTCTAAAGAACCCATCATCGGCTTGCCTGCTACCGCAGCCATCAAGCCGTCAACATCTGCGCTATCCGTATGGCCCACAGCGCTCTCCACAGCGCGAAAGAGGCAGTACGGATAGCGCCTTTTTGTTTCGGGATGTTTCGGGATGACCGATAATAGAACTGTTGCTATATTATGGCTCACCCGATATATATCTGGGCCTTACTGTCCGACCCCTGTACGGGTGTATATACGAAAAACGTCCGAAAAGCCTTGGTTATTTGCTTTTCGGACGTTGTAGTTGCGGAGGCAGGATTTAAAAGCGCTCTACCACCTTCTGTAACTTGCTGATTATCAATAGCTAATTTTTTCAAATATCTCCTTTTTGCACCAAATTTGGCGCAGAACTGGCGCAAGACACAACATCCTAAATCGTTGATTATGAACGGCTTATGTTACATAATTTAACTATTTTAAGATTTGTAAGGTCTACTT
>OBLI01002657.1_pt1 | contig 14819 bp, 32 predicted proteins | sample 1519701 | NCBI WGS metagenome assembly OBLI01 (sample SAMEA3663005, study PRJEB22513) | pig gut metagenome | biome: pig gut; feature: pig-associated habitat; material: faeces | place: France | collected 2012 | reverse complement strand
ATTTTTGTGTCTTTTTATAATAATTTTATCTCTGCTTGCAACATCAGAGGTATTCCACCTACTGTTGCTTGCAAAAACTCTGGAATATCCGAGAGTGCGTATAAAAAATGGGAAAAAAGTTCTCCTAAAAGCGATACTATTATTAAACTTGCAACCACACTTGATTTTTCTATTGATTATTTACTCACAGGTAAAAACTCAACCATTCCAACCGAATACCAATCCCTCATTTCATCCTACCAAGAACTCTCTAAAGATAACCAACAACTTTTAAAAGACATCATCACATCAATGATAGATATTCAGACTGCTAATGAAAAACGTTCTGAGATTGAATATACTACAGTACGTCACTGTTTGTACAAAGTTTCAGCAGGTTTTGGCGAAGCACTTGACGATGAAGATAATTGGGAAGATATCGAGGTCGTTAGCACTTTTGAATCTAAAAGTGCAACTTATGCACTCACTGTAGATGGAGACTCAATGAAACCGGATTTTTCAGACGGAGATATTGTTCTTGTTAAAGAACAGCCAGCAGTTGACATCGGGGAAATATGCATATATATCATAGAGGGTAAAGGTTATATTAAAAAATATGGTGGTGACAGACTTATTTCTCTTAATGACAAATATGACGATATTATGTTTTCTAATTACAATATTGACGATATACGCTGCTGTGGTCTTGTTCTCGGCATTGCAGAACGAGTTCACTAATTCATATGTATCAGTCCTTTCGCTTTGATAATACTATTGTACTCTATTTTGATTCATTTGTCAACAGATTTGATTACGAAATATTTATAAATATATGTAATCATTTTTGTTGACATTGCATATTGACAAAATCAAAAGAATGAGTTATACTATAAAACTATCTTTTTGGAGGTGTCCCAATGGATTTTACAACCCAAATAAAAATGATGCAAGCAGCAAGAAGTTTAAATGATTCTCAAACCGCTGAACTTTTTGGAACAACACGCCAAAATTACTCTCGCAAAATAAAAAAAAGAACTTTTTCTGTTGATGACCTTTGTAAGATAGCTGATATTCTTGGATTTGATATGGAAATTGTTTTTACCGACAGAGAAAGCGGTAAGAAAGTTTAAGAATTATAAAGAAAACCTTCTTGAAGTTTCTGTTGAGCAAGCTGAGAAAGCAGGGCATGAACCTTGTAAAATTTACATTGGAGAATAATTATAGCACCCAAGGATTTTCCGAGGGTGCTTTTTATAGTTATGCAGACTTATTAACTATCTCGTCTATATGATTATTTATATATTCCAATCCATTATCAGTAATACCTATTTGGTTATGTATGCCATCAGTCGAGTATACTTTAAAAAATTTCTCACCTTTGCAATTTACTTCTTGCAATGTCTTATGTATATAACCATTTAATTTCGCCCATTTAGTTATTTGACCACGTTTCAGGTGTAATGATTTAGTAACATCAGTAAGGGAATAACAACCTTTCTTGTCTATACGCATTTCTGCAAGTCCTACCATAGGCTTCTGCTTCTCAATAGTATCTTCTAATGGTTTTACAACAACGGCATTATAATGACATATCGCTTCTGCTTTTTCCAAATCGTTCTTAGCTTCAATAATCTTGAGTATAGCCAACTGTGCTTCGTTATATGTATTTTGTATTACTTCCCTCATAGCAAAGTATTCGTCCATTAAATGGTCGTGTACTTCCCACGCTTTATCGGTATCCATTATTTTAATTACTTTTGAATAGCCACGCTCTGAGAGAAGATAGATACTCTTAGCCTGAGTAATAGACTGTTTTGCGTATCCTAATGTTGTCAAATCCAACGTATCGGTCTGGTCGATACGTTTAAGGTCAATATAATCTATTCCTTCCTTAAACCTGTTGATATTCTTGTTGATGAGTTCTCTAACGTGAATAACTTTGATTTCGTGTATTTCTGATACAGTTTTGTCAGTTACACATTTACGTCTATCACCAAAGCCACCCTCAATTACCGGAATCTCTCTTCCCATAAAAATCTGCGTACCATTCAGTTTAACTTCATTCGACATTTTATCATGTCCTTTCATTATAATAGTCAGTAGTTTATGTAATTTGCTTTTACTGCCAGATTAATAATAACATACCAACAAAACCTTGTCAATAGTTTTTTGAACTTTTTGTGATTTACTTTTAAAGACAAAAAATCCGAGATTAACTAATATCAGTTAGTCTCGGATTTACTGCAAATATCTATTTTTCTGCATTTCTTGACATTCTATAACAATAATGGTATAATATTACTTAGAGGACACTGTGACGTAGTTTTTCTTCTTTTGGACGTATAAAGTAGATGGTTGCTCTTAATTATTCCGGTAATTAGGAAGTCTGAGCAACAGTCTTGGTAACTTCCTTTTGCTGAATTTCAGAATAGGAGGGATACCATTATGGATATTACGATGTTAGTAATTAGTGCCATTGGCGCAATTTCAAACATAATATGTGCATATTTTGCATATAAAAATGACCATAAAGACTGATAACCCATCTACGGCAATAGATAGGTTATCTTAATTAATTTAAAATCAACTTATCAAGAGCACCGTCTATTCACAGTGTTCTCTACTCTTTTATTATAACACAACAATATTATAATGTCAATCAAAATGACGAAATTTTATAAATTCCCAAGGCACTATTATATATTAAGAGTACCTTTATACTTATTATCTTGCTAAAAATCCCTCAATTGACTGCTTGATAATATTCATCTTGTTTTCGGTATTGACCATATCACTTGCAAACCCTTGAATCTGAGAATATTCCGCCGGAACATTCTTGTAAAAACTATTCATCCATTCTGCTGCTTTGACGAAATCTCCGTTAAACATATCAAGATATGGAATATAATAATACATGAAAGCATTATCGAATATTCTTTTACCGATATTATCCTCATTTATTATTACATTCTTGTATATTTCAAGAAGATTGTCATAAAGTTCCGTCAGTTCATTTACATCACTTTCGGATAAATTAATTGTTGATTCCAGAGAGTGCAAGTGTGATGACTTATAATTAGGTTTATCCTTCAACAAAGCTTCATAAGACTTTATGATTACACCACGATATTTTTTTGCTTGCAATCCTTTTGCACCGAGCATCACAGTGAACAACTCGTGTTTGCCAAGTTCATCAAACTGTGTACTACTATCATTCTTAGCAATAGCAATATCGGTTCTTGACACAGCTTGCCCATTATTCATACGGGCAAACATTTCTGCTTCTACATCAGGAGTTGCATTTTCCAAGACAGCAATGTTAATCTGTAAGTCCCAGATTTTATCTTGTAATTCTTGGTCAAGCTGTTTAAATCGTTTACCATTAACCAAAGCCACAGTTCCGTCACTCAGATATATCTCATATGAGTTCTTTAAGCCTGTTAAAGCATATTCATTATTGATATACTTCAAAATAGACAAACCTCTCTGTTTACCGTCCGTACAGAAATAATACTTATCGTGTTTAGTAAATCTGAAAGTCTCTGTGCTTTCTAACATTCCCCAGAAAATACTGTGAATAAACAAACTTGCTTTGGATTGATTCCATACATAACCACGCTGTTTATCCCAGTCAAAATTCAACTGTTTACGACTGTACATATTGAACAGAGTTTTCACAGACCAAGTATCTGTGTATTGAAACCAACCATCAGGTGATTTATACATATAGCTATCCCCTTTCAGAATTAAGAAGTAATATGTAATATTATAACACAGATTTTTCTAAAAGTAAATAGCAAATCAAAAAAAATTTTTAAAATTCTTTGAGAAATTTCAGAGATAGATTCCACCTTTTATTTGCTTATCGAAACATATTTATCCCATATATCTTTGACTTGAAACTGTTTCAGGCTCTTATATTTCTGGAAAACTTCATCATAGGTCAACATTCTGAAACATCCAGCGTCTTCTCTCTCAGTTTCAAAAACATTAACATTGTTGATTTTTCCGCAGATTTTACAGTATTGTGCTTTATGTGGACGATTTTCCTCATCAACTAACAAACAGTCTTCATATTGATGTTTGTGGTTTGACTTGCTGGCTGACTTTGATTTTGACGGTTTCTTCTTCCTGTATTTAGGGATTTCATCATAATTTTCCATTTAATACACCTCGATTTATTATATCATATTGCATATATTTCCTCAATAAGATGTTTACTAAATCTCATTGATACATATAATTTTCTACTGCTTCAAGACCTATATTCAAGTTCTGACATATCAGTTTAAATGCTCTTTCCTGTGTATCTGTATAATGTGCAGTTACGCTCAGACTACTATGCTTTAATTTTTCCTTCAGCAAGTCGAGAATTGTCGCATCAAAGTGTAAGTCATTGTTGCTTTTCAAGTCTTCCCCTACTTCTATAAACCATGTTGTGAAAGTTTTCCGCAGACTATGGGTATTATACTTGCTGTTTGTTGTCGGTTCAATTGATTTGTCCTTGCGATTTTTAGGTACTACGCCAATTTTGTTCAAAGTGTCTTTAACCAAATCTTGCCCAGCAGATTTACTTAAAGGCTTCTGAATATAAATATTCTCCGCATTAGGCGTTGGAGAAACATAATTTGCTTTTAATTTTTCCACTTCAACAAGCTGCTGTTCAAGAGATTTTCGCTCATCTTTAACCACCTTTGACATATAATTAAAATTATCATCGGTAATTTTCCCTTTAACGTATTTATTCAGCAGACGCTGTTCTGTCTTAGGAAGTTTAGCTAATGCAGTTTGTATAGATTCTATTTGCGGATTATACAAATCTTCCGCTTCAATCTGTTGAACGCTGGCTGTGGTTTTGTTTCCGCTTTCACTTGTAAACAAAAAATCAAGGCGTGATTTATTAGCGTTTTTCGGCTGATTCAGATACAGACTGATAATTGATTTTGTAGCATCGTTATTGTAATACACAACAGTTTTCTTTGTTTTCTGTTCTCCGTTTGGAAGCGAAAAACTTTCCTTAAATCTGCCCTCAGAATCAAACAAGTATCCAAAACGTACTCTTACGACGTCAGAATATCTCATGCCCCAGTTTGCCATACAAATCATAAGCATAGCATTACGAATTTTTCCATTGTTCAAGCTGTATTCTATCATCTGATTATAAACGTCAATCGGAAAATTGTCCATTCCTTTGTGTATTTCACTGTCTACTTTGTCTGTCATCTGGTCAAATACTGTTGTTTCTTCTGTAGATTTCATCTGCTCAAAGCAGAATTTACGATTCATAGGAATTATTTTTGCGTGATTTTCCGTGTGGTTAAGTGCTGCTTGTGTCATAGTTATTCCTCCATTTAATTATATGTTTCTATCAAATATTCATACACTTTCTTGACATCTTCACTGTAAAAATTTCCGTCATCGTCAAAAGGCTTTATATCCCAGCCCCTATCATAGTTAGCGACTTCTTCTTTATTTTGCCTTCTCTGAATCCATAGCTTTGAAATTTTGCCGTTATTTATTCCAAACCTACTGCCTTCATCAAAGACTTTTATGCACCAAGAGAAGCCGTTATATTCACCGTATTTCCACATAGTTTTCCTCCTGTATATGTATTTTTACTCAAAGTGTCTCATTTTAAGATTGCCAATATAATATTTCTTTTCTTCATCAAGATAAATTTTTCCATATTCATCACCGTCAAAATCTCTATACCGTGTATTATCGTCAATCCAGTATAACTTGCCTTTGGAAATCTGTTCAGGATTGGTTTGTCTTTCCTCTACACAACGTACTAAACGCATATTACTCATAATCATTCCTCCATATATGTATTTTGTTCTTTGTTTTCGAAGTTTTCTATTTTATTACCATCTATCGGACAGTAAATTATATTTTTAGCAGGCTTAAATTCATCGTAACGGTCGCAACCTGAACAACACTCACCAGCATTACGAGATGAACAACAAGTACATCTGTATTTACAATCTTTGCATTTCTTATACATCATAATTTTATCCTCCATATATGTGTTTTACTTTTAATTGCAAATTTTCGTTTCCACAAACCACGCATCTACGTCATTTGCAGGTTCTAAATTTCCTTTAAAACGGATAATTTATACATATTCTAAATTTTCATATCCTAACTCTAAAACACGCTGAACCAATGAAGCAGGTTTGATATAATAGTTATTCGTTACATAATATCCTCTTTGATAACAATGTTTTAGAATGTTTTTTATTTGCTCTTTAGTGTATCTCTTACTTTCAAGCAACCCAGATAAACGTGAAGCCCATTCTCCAAGTTGTCTGCTGTACTGCTTATATATTTTTGTGTAATATCCATTACCATACACAAATTTCCTTACTTTGCCGTCAATGCCTGTTTCGATACCCACTTCTGTTTTCATAGTGTTACACCTCCTGTTTTTGAAAGAGTAGTTTTATTTATATTTCTTCCAACTTATTTGGCATCCTTTTAATTGATTATTTGTTGCCATAACAACAGCTTCAAAGTCTTTTCCAAAAGCTGATGTTATTTTTCTTTTATCAATATTATCATCAATTCCGCAAGCATATATATCTTTTGCAATAACTACATTATCATTATCGTTAAAGTTATCAAGTATATTCTTTAACTCTTTTACTGTCATTTATTTATTCCTCCTACAAAATGTATCTTTTATCAAATCGTGATTTTATCTATCAAAATAATATCACATTGTACTTATACAGTCAAGACAAATTTCTGTCTTTTATTTAGATTCTCCCCATCCGTCTATGTTACAAGTGTTTCCGTCTCCGTCTCCCCATTTGTCAACAATAGGATTAGAACCACTGTCCAGCTCGTCGAATAGCTTTTCCATGTCTTCAATATCTTGTGGATAAATGCTTCCGAGATATTTTCCGTGATTATACACTTTCAAAATGTGTAAATCATAATCAAATTCAGCTTCTTCGACAATTGTTCCGTCTGCAAATTCCCATGTTCTCATAATTTTCCTCCTAATTTTACTCTCGGTGTTGTCGATATGCCAACGTAACTGTATTATTTCCATGCTCCGTTTAAATAGTCAAACTGATAGCCTATACAATCTCTCAAATAATCAACATATGCTTTCTTATCATTTTCATCAAGCATATCTCTGATTTCTGCATTACTCTTATTGTATGTCCTACACTCATTTTCATAGTCCCAGTCATATTTTTCCGCAATGTCCTCGTTGTCAAAAAACTCGTCATCTACAAGACTGTTGTTCTGCTCTCTCAAATTATAAAGTTTAGACAAGTTTCCATCCGCCTCTTGCACATACGCTCTATCTGATAATTCCTCAGACATTTTCAGCAGTAATTCAAAATCATTTGTTTCTTGCGACAGATTGTAAATTTCCTCAATTGTCATTTCTTCAATATTTTTCATAATATTTCCTCCTAAAATTCAAATAGTTTATTTCAAACTAATAATAACATATTTTGACAATTGTGTCAAGCAGATTTCAAACATCTACTCTTGAAATGATACCGCTTTACACGTTTTCTTTTTGGCTGCTTCAACACTTCCTCTGGACTGATATAATCAGCCGTTCTGATGCCCTCAAATACTTCTCTTGCTTCCGCCCTGTTTCCTTCAAACAGTGCTGTTACAGTACTCATTGACAGCATTCTTAACACTCCTTTCTGCTTCTTCAATTTGGTCTCTCAGATTTTCCACATCTGACTTACTGATTTCTCCGGAAAACATTCTTGAAAACAGTCTGATTTTCAGTATTTTCATTGTTTCCAAGAATTCCTCAGTCTTATTTTCCTCAGTTGCAGATTTAGCCATCAGGCTAATCACAGCTTTTAATTTCTCCATTCTGAGTCCTCCTCATGCTCAAAATAATATGTATTTGTAATTACAAGCTTTCTTGTAAAGATTGTGTATAATGCTATTGACGTAAGTAATAACGCTGCCGTTCCGTCACCGGAAATTAATACTGATAGTATTGATACTATCAACAATAAAAGTCCTGTAAGCTTCTGAATTACAAAATATTTTATCCTCTCTCTTTTGTTCTGCATCATTTTTATTCCCTCCGTTTATTTTATTTTCTGTACTTTTTGCAATCATCAAGCCATTTCTGCAATTCTTCCGAATGATAAGGTTCATGCCTGAATGCTTTAAACGCTTCATCAAGCTTTCCGCTTTGCTTATACTTATAAGCATCATAGCTGTCCTTCAGATTTTCCGCAATGCAAATTACAATAAATGCCCCTAACCAAAATAAAAACATAGTTTTAAATCACCTCCTGTTATCCTAATACTCTTTTAATTTCCGCTTCAACCTGACTATCAGTACATTTACCATTATGAATATAAATGTAATTATTGTGGATTATCCACAGCATACAACACATATCAAGACAAGTTGTCAAACGGTCAATTTTTCCACTGTTGTTTTTTGTTATTCTGATTTTACGCATAACATTTTCCTCCTTAAACTGTAACGCTGATTATATTCAACGCTTCCAAAAATTCCGCAACATTTCCGCTATCTGCACTGCCGCTTGTAAATACAAGCGTTATTTGTATAGCATTTCTCTCCTGTTATTCCTGATACTCATTATATGTGTAAACTGTTTTAAAGCTTTGTGACAGTTCACTCCATATACCTAAATTAAAAGGCACAAAATCAGCATCATCATTCTTTGAATTTACCCAGTTGTCAGCCTCCTTGTCTGACTTGAATCTTTTAACCTTAATTTCTCCGTTCTCCATGTAAGATAAATTCCACATAATTTCCTCCTGTTTCTCCGCTTCAAATTGTGGTTTTATTGCATTACACTCCATTTGATATTAAACATTTTTCCGATAAAGTCTTCCCCTAAATATTTGGAATAAATATAATTATCTGCTTTTGCTGATAATTTTTTATTTCCTTTTGTGACCATTAGGTAAAAATATTTTCCGTAAATACCGTAGTAATATATTTTATCGTCATCTATCCAGCGACTTTTGAAGTCATTACCTAAGAGCGGTGACATTACAACATCAAATATTTTTTCCTTGTCTTCTCTGTCGCTGAATGATATTAGTGTTCTGAATTTAGCCATCATTCATTCCTCCTATAAATCAATTATTTTATTACAGTTAGCGATATATGGTTATTGTCCATAATACACCAACTCTGAACTTCTGCTTTTTTCCATTCTTCATGTAGCTCGTCATTTCTTGTAATTATTTCTGACGTTGTTTCCATCTGAACGTTCTCGTTAATTTCGTACAAGTCAACATTGACTTCGTTTATTCCGTCCATCATATTAAAAAACGCTTTAACAGTCATTGTTCATTCCTCCTCAAATATACCTTTCCTCAAGCCGCTTTACTTTTTCCGCAAGTGTTATTTCCTTATTATGTGCTATTTCCATAAAGTCTGAATGAATACACATATCAAGAAGCTTTTCATACTTCCTTATATCAGACTGCTTATTCCATTCATTCAAGAATGTTTTCCGCTGCTCTGCTGCTGCCTGTTCAATTCTCTGCATATCCTCAACGGGAATATAACTTTCAGATACATACAGCTTTATTTTTCCGTTGTCGCTGATATGTGCTATATGCTTATAGTCTCCGCTTTCCTCAACTGCTGAATTGCAAACGGTTATTCCGTTACCTAAACAGCCCATCCAAAGTTTGAAATTTTTCATAATTGTGTACCTCCTTATGTGTTTTCCTCATACCATTTTTCGGTTTCTGCTCGTTCTCTTAAATAGGTTTCCTCGTCCTCAAAAAGTGTTACTGTTGTATCACCTTCACACGCTGCTTTATCCTCATGCGGATATTGCAGTGATATGTTGTGCTGATACGCTGATTTTCCGTATCAGCACTTTGTTATTGATTAGTTACATTCTATTACATCGTGACTTTCTATATAGTCATAATCTGATACTGCCTATTCATCAAGTCCATAGCCGACTGCATTTACTGCAATATCTTCCGCCTGTTCTCTGTTGTCTGCCTCAACATATACCGCCGTTTCAACAATAATTTTGTACATCATAATATAATCCTCCTCAAATATGTATAAATTACTTCCGCTTGAAATATCACTTTTATGCAAATTCTTTAATATCTGCATCAACATTATTTGTTACATAATAATATCCGTTTGAATCATATTGAGTTCTAAAAACTGAATATTCCTCATAATCTTTTACCTTTATATTGGCAAGTCCATATTGCAGAAAATGCAGCCTTAATACTTCCGCTCTGTTTTTATTCTCATTATCACATATACGACTTTTCGGAAGGTATTCACGACTGTAGCATAAATCTCCATCAATAAAACTGAATATGTAATAAATCATATTGTTAAACCTCCTCAATTATCCGCATCATATCATTTCCATACACAATAGCGTGTGCATAGTTTTCCGCCTGTAGCAGTCGTATAAAGTCGCTCAGGCTTATTGCATGCCCTCTTGTAATTTTCCAGCTATACGCTTGTATAAAGTCCCTCAATAAGTCTAAAAGCGTATAATTTGAATGTGGGCATCCTTTTGGTGTGTAGCAGTTTAGCCGTTCCGCTGCCTGTTTGGATATGGTAACGGAAAGACTTCCGCTAATTTTCCGTGATATTATATTCATAGCTTTATGCCTCCCACAATACGGCTTTACCCTTTTTAATGCCCTTGTATGCCTTTTGTGTTAGGTCTGCACATACAAGTCCAGTATTGCCAACTTCTTTCACCTTTGTTATAAGATATTCACCTTTCAAGCGTGAATTTTCCATAGCGTGAACGTTTGCATCCTGTTTGCAGTCCTCAATTGTGCTATGTGTTTTAAACGTTCTGTTTCCTTTCGCTCCGTGATATGATAACATATACATAGTGTTATAACCTCCATCAATTCAATTTCAAGCCCTTTTTCAAGTGCTTTATGAAGTCGCTGAAGTTATCCGCTGAAGCCCTCAGCGACTCGAAAAACATTTGAAATTATCCGTTTAAAAATTAGTTTTTATGCGGTTATAGCTTCAAACCTTGCTCCAAAGAACCAATAAACACGACGTTTTGAAACCTCAACAGCATCAACATAATCCATATTGATGTTATATTTTCTTGCTTCTGCTGGTGTGTATAATTCATTAGCAACGTATATATTACCGTCCGCCCTTCTCTCGTTGTCAGCTTCTGGCTTTACCTTGTAATATTTCATACTCTTATAACCTCCATAAACATATTATTTTGACGTTCTCCGCCTGTTTTTATCGTTTGGTATCCTTTATAAGTTCATGCGCTTATATTGGATATATACGGCGGAAATTGTCCGCCTGTTTTGAATTATGCATATATTGCATTAAATATATCAATACAATTGTGATTTTCTGCATATTCCATTTGAATGGTTTTAGCTTCCTGCTGATTTTTTCCGCTATGAATAGACTGCCAAAAAACATTGATTAAATCAGTTTTTGCGGTATTATATGCCCTGTCCGCTTCATAATCAGAATTATTCATGATATACGCTGTCATTGTGTACACATTAAAATCAATATGCGCATTTGCCCTCTTGTATATCTGCATGATACTATTGACAAAATCAATAGTATTGAATCCATCAATTATAACGGCATATTTTCCGCTATTATATTGTACTGTTTTAGCTGCATAACCATTGTTTACAGCCTTTTTATAAATTGCTTGAATAGTCATATATAAAAACCTCCATAATGCTTATTTTATGCCTTTTCTGCATACCTCACGGACTTATTAAAGCCCGTGAACGCTCGCAGCCTAAATGCCTATTTATACACGCTGCGACGTGTTTAAAATCCGTTTTTATCAATCATACATACCTAATAAATAGGCATCATCTTTACCATTCCAGAAATGCTCTGACAAATCCTCAAGGCGTTTTTCTCCGCTTTTAAGTGATTCAAAATCAGCTTTTACCATTTCATTTGTATAGCCTGAATAATTGCTTATAGATATTCCCAGTCTAAAGGGTTTACCTCTTTTTATAATCTTCCCATAATTTTTAGCTATCGGATAAGCTGCAATTGTTAAACCGTATAAATTAGGGAATTCAGGGGTATTGTATTCGCTCCAGTCTTCAAGCTGCATTTTAACTCCGTTTGCTGTCGTTGTCTTTTCAATAATTTTCATATTGTCAAACCTCCTTTATTATTATACCGTAAGTGTTACCACTGATTTTTTCATAATCAAACTTATAATATATATCAAGTTTGAAAACATCAGCAACCAATTGAAAAAAGCGGTTGTAATAAAAATCAATGTTATTAGCTTTGAGAAATTTAACGATATTATCGTTAATGCTGCCCCTTGTCCATTCAATAGTAAAAATGTATTTTTCCATAATATTAGCCCTCCTGAAATTCTTTTTTATAGCGTTCAACTTCTGAATACAACGGTTTAAAAATATCATAATTCTGACCGTACTGTTTCAGATAGTCTTTCAAGTGCTGGCTTGTGCAAATGGTATCATAATCATTATACTTCAAGATGTCGTTTGTAAAGTCAATGAATGCAGCCCAAAGAATGTTTGTAACTTTTGCAGACTTGACAAATTCACGCTTTTTTCTGTCGCTTCTGTATGTAACATCAATCTGAGTATTGATGCAGTCAAGAAAATAATCAACGTTCATTGTTCTTGATTCAGTGCTTAAAAAATATCCGTCCAGTGCCTCAAAAGTGTTTTTCTTGTTTGTTTTCATAATAATAAACCTCCTAAAATATACCCGTTTCGCTCCTGCTTATCAACGTCGGACTTTTACCGACGGACGGACGGCGGAAATATACCGCCGTATTTGTGTAAATTGCTTTTTATTCCTCTTCACGTTCTGCAATAATGCTATTAGTGATATATTGCATTATTTCATCTAATTGACTTCCGAGGGCTTTTTTGACTTGCTGCCAGGTGCAAATATATTTTCTGTAGCCGTGTGAAAAAAGTTCAAAATTAATCCAACTGCAAAGAACGTTAATAGCAACCTTTCCAGCGGGCTTATTGCCTCTTACCTCGTGATAGAGAGATTCCCCACCGTTCACTCCGTATATTGCAGCCTGTCCAGCAAAATAATCAACGTTAATTTTGCCGTCGTTCATTCTGTAGCCGTCGATAATTTCAAATGTGTGAAGCTGATTAGTCATAATTAAAAACCTCCATAATAATATTATATTTGCTTTTGGTAATGGTTACGGCTCAAGGCTCATGCGCCTGCTGCCGTCATATATTCCCCGTTTATTTATATACCGTCAACGGGGAAGCGGTTATTTGTGGTTAATCAATTTCACCTGCTTCATAATAATCAGCATTGAAAACGCCTGTTATTTTGACAACTGCATATATAACATTTTTAATATCATTGTTACAGTCTCCAATAAATACGTTTTTGCCGTCATCATAGCAAGTTATATAGTCACGCTCTAAATGTGCATTGTCCAGTTTTAAAAATGTTTTTCTGTCAACTTCCTTAACACTTTCAAAGTTGATTACATAATATTTCATATGTCATAACCTCCGCATTAAATTATTCTTTTATTGTTTGTGTTTTACTTCTGGAAGCGTTTTTATTTTCGGAAACACTCCCAAACCGATTTTAATTATACCATACCGCCGGAAATTTTCAAGCGGATTTTTTTTGCTTTTACTTCTGAAGCGGGGATATTGTATAGCTGCACCCGTCAGCTGATGCCCCTTAACTTTTCAGCTGTTGACATCTTTTAATAAATCTGATATAATTAGATTTACTAAAAGACATTAACAACCTTTTAACGTTAATCGCAATACTGCTATTTATATACCGCTTTCCAACTTTTAAAAAATCAGCGGATTGATGCACATTATATTTATAGCCTTTATGTGTTTTATTCTGAGGCTTTAAGCTTGCAAGGCTTTTTATATTTGCTGTATGCTCCTTTAGTAGTCTGATGGTTTATAATCGTATGATATACATTTATCGGTATGTACTAACGCAGTTGTTACATTGTCATACTCTTTAATCTGTTAGGGCGTGGATTGCTAACCAGTTACGGCGTATAAATCAATATACAAGTTGTAAAAGTTGCTTTCTGTCCAGCTTGATTAAATTTGTATTAAAAGGGATTTTATGTTTTTTATTTTCTTTCCCTTTCCTTGATTATATTATACTATATTGTCGCTACAATGTCAATTACAAATTGGTACAAAAATTACATAATGGTTACAGAAACGCAATTTTCAGGTTACATTTTTATTACAAATAAGTTTTTAATACAGATTGTATACAATTCTACAAATTAAGTATACAAATCGTATAATTAATAGATTTAGAAGGTGTTTAGAATGGCAAATAATAGCAAGTATATCAATGATTATAAAAAAGAACATTATACCGCTTTACGTTCAGAATTTAAAAAAAATGATGCCCAGAATGTAAAGCAGTATTGCAAAGATATGAATATAAGCGTGAGCAGCTATATTCAGCTTTGTTGTAAGTACTGCATTGACAACATACCTTTACAGGAGCTTAAAGATTATTTAATGCATGATGATTAATGCCCCGATAATATCGGAGACTACAATATATATTAATATCATAGATTAGTAATAATAATGTTGTGATATAAAAATATTATTGTATTTGATTGTATCATAATGTACATATATTATCATATTGATATATTAAAAATCATATATTTGTTATTATTTATATGTTGTATGTAATATATTTTATTTACATTATATTTTTATATATGTATAATGTAGATTTTATATATTATGTGTTGCTATGTATTGTGATGTAATTTATGTTATATGCAATTGTATTGATTGATCTATTTTCTGATATCACAATATATTGT
>OBLI01002656.1_pt1 | contig 14821 bp, 9 predicted proteins | sample 1519701 | NCBI WGS metagenome assembly OBLI01 (sample SAMEA3663005, study PRJEB22513) | pig gut metagenome | biome: pig gut; feature: pig-associated habitat; material: faeces | place: France | collected 2012 | reverse complement strand
AATATATCCACATGTTTCTGATACTTTACCGTCTGCTTCAGCAACTGTTCTTACGAATTTACCTGTTTCTGATGAAGCGGTTTTGTCCATTGCATTGATTTGCCCTTGGAGTTTACCGAGAGCCTGACCAAGAGTATCTGTTTCTGCAACATCAGCATCTGCCCCTTCCGCATATCCTGTAATGATTCTTGAAGTTATGTTTTGTGTTTCAACCTCAACTTTACCATCAGTTTGTGTGATAGCTGTTATAACCTTATCAGTGTTAGCATTTGCAGTATAATTAAGGCTGTCAATCTGTCCTTGAAGATTTCCAAGAGCAACACCAAGTGTTTGTGTAGCAGTAACTTTTGTATTAGCAGTTGTACCATAGCCATCAAGTTTTCTGCTTGTTACATTTGAATATGTAGGTGTTAATTGGCCATCTTTTTGTGTTAAGTCGGTCATGACTTTATTATCATTAGCGCCACTTGATAAATCCATTGCATTGATTTGACCTTGAAGTTTACCAAGAGCTTTACCCAATGTGTCTGTTGCTGCTACCTTACTTGCTGTTGCTGAATTATCACTAATTGTTTCTACTGTATATCCAGAAAGTGTTCTACTTGTTGTAAGAGCGGTTGTAGCACTAACTTTACCATCAGATTCGGTAATACCTGTAAACACCTCATTAGCGGTTGTTGTTCCCGTCCAATCAAGGTCGTTTACTTGCCCTTGGAGTTTACCGAGAGCCTGACCAAGAGTATCACCAGAGCTTACCTTTCCGCTTGCAATAGCACCCTCTGTGTAACCACTAAGTTTAATATCAACAATATGCTTTGAAGTAGCACTAACTTTACCATCAGATTCTGTTACATCATAGATAACACTATTTTCTTCTGCTTGTGTTGCCTTGTCCATTGCATTAATTTGTCCTTGCAATTTACCAAGAGCAACGCCTAAAGTATCTGTTTCTGCAACATCAGCATCAGCACCTTCGGCATAGCCTGTAATTACTCTACTTGTAATACTTTCTGCTGAAGTGGTTAGTTTGCCATCAGCCTCTGCAATATATGTAAATATTTTGTCATTGCCTGTATTAGCAGTATAATCCATTGAGTTGATTTGTTTCTGTAGTTTACCGAGAGCCTGACCAAGAGTATCTGTTGCAGCAACATCAGCATCAACGCCTTCTTCGTATCCTGTGATTACCCTGTTTGTAATGTTTTCAGCAGAAGTTGTAAGTTGCCCATCTTTATTTGATATATATGTAAACACCTTATCGCTGCTTGTATTTGCAGTATAATCCATCGCATTAATTTGACCTTGAAGTTTACCAAGTCCAACGCCTAATGTATCTCCTGTTGCAATCTTTGATGCTGCTGCTGAAGTGTCTGTAATGTTTTGTACAGAATATCCCTTAAGTGTTCTTGTAGTTACATCTGCTGTTGAAGCACTTACAAGTCCATCTTTTTCTGTAATACCTGTAAATACCTGGTCTGATGTTGTTGTACCAGTCCAATTCATTGCATTAATTTGGCCTTGCAATTTGCCAAGACCTTGACCAAGAGTATCTGTTGTTGCAACTTTAAATGTTGCCCCCGATGGATTAGTCACATCAACAACTGAATATCCAGCAAGTTTCCTTCCTGTAACATTTTGCTTTTCAAGCATCACATGACCATTTTCTTGCGTAAATGCTGTAAATACTTGATTTTCACCACAATTATCTTCAAAATCTAAATCTGCAATAGCTTTATCAAGTGTTTTAAGCGCACCCATGACAGTTCTATCGTCTTTAATTAAAAGACAATCTTGTGTTGTTGCAGAAGGATATTGGTGTACATTTTGCCCACTACTTTCAAAACCAAGAGCCTCATCTAATAACTGCATGTTATTATCTGTCTTATATAATGCTTTGTGAACAGTGTCATAATCAATTGATGATGAATCAAAATTAATATGACCTCTATAGTTTTCATATGGTTGAAGAACATCGTCACCAGCCATAATACCATCACCATCAATGCCGCTTCTAACATATTCCTTTACACCCCAAGCAGTAGCAAGGCCATTAGCATTATCAATATTTGGCCCTGTTGCATTGTTAACTGTTTTTTGAATTACAGGCGTAATGGTAATTTTATCTGTTCTGTTTCCTTCAGCGTCTGAAACTGCTTCTGTTTCTACTTTAATGAAACCATCTGTTTCATCTCCAACAAAAACATCTCTTGTATCGTTAATAACACCATAAGAGTCATCTTTTGATTTAAGTGTATATTTTGTTCTGACATATCCAGTGTCAACATATGTCTTTTCAACATTTAAAGCAACTGAAAGTTGGCCTTGTTTTGCAACAGCTCCATTTTTAATAATGGTATCATTGTCAATATTAATATCTATATTAGTACCTGTGTCAGATGTTGTTACATTAATTGTTTTTTCAGAAGAATTAACTTTATTACTCTCAATATTTTCTTCGATGCTTGTTAATTCGTTGGTTACTTTACCAATAGCATCTTCAACAGAAGTACCTGATTTAATATCAAATGATGCTCCTGAGTATGCATCTGAAAGCTTTACATCTGCTGCTGTGTAAACATCAATAAGCCCGCTTACGTCAACATAAGTTGGCTTAAGTCCTTCTTCCAATTTCCAAACAAATTTTAAATATGGTTTTCCAAGTTCAATATGTTGACCATAATTTAATGCTTCAGCAATATCTTCTACAGTTGCAGCAGAAATAAAAATCACTTCATTAAGAAATTGGTCTTGTGGTATGTCAACTGAGCCAAATACATAATTGCCAAGTTTAAGGTCATATTTTAGTCCTGTTGCGTCTTTTTCAACTGATAGTGCTTTAACTTCGCCAGAAACAAGACCATCTGCTTCAGTAATTTTCACAAAAACCTCACCATCTCCTGCTGAAGCTTCAGTATCTAATGCCTCAATAGATTCTGTTATTTTTGCGTCTGTATATTCTTTAGCCTCTTCAACACTTGAACCACCAACAGTGTTAATTGCTTTATCCAACTTAGAAATTGCATCAGCAATACTTGTTGCATCGCCAACGTAATTACCAGAAATTATCTTATAACTACCATCATCATTAAGGTCAACGGCAGCTATAATTCTATTAACTTTTTTCGCCTCAGATTCTCCACTGCCACTTAAACTATCAATTTGGTTTTGGAGTTTTGAAACCATTTCATAAAGTGTATCACCATTTGCAACAGGGCCTGACAATGAAGGGTCAACATTCTGTTTTAAAATAATGTTATCAGTACTGTTTATCTTTTGTATTTTCGTTTCACCGCCATCATTTTTGGCAAAAATGTAAATGCCAGGCTCATTAATATTGTTACATAATACTATTTCGCCATACTTTAATTGTTCATCGCTTGAAAAAACACTAGCAGTTATATCGCTAGGATTTGCCACATTTTTATTATAAATTGTCTTAGCCATATTTATTTAATATTTTCTTATAAATAGTTTTATTCTATGGAAAAAAAGGTGCTATTAAAACTTTTTCAACACCTTTACGCCAACATCAAATTTATTAATTCCCATTTGCTCATATCTCATATTATATCTTCCATTGAAAGAAAAGCCCCATGAATCATCAATAAACGCCCCAAGGCCAAGTTCAAGGCTTGGCAATGTTGAAATCCCAGCCCCAATAAATGGGCTAAAATGTTTTACTTGATTCTGTACTATTTCTTGCTGTTTTTGTAATGGTGTATAATTGTAACCGAATGATGTAAGTTGATTATATTGTACTTTTGCCGTATAATCGAATTTTCCTAATGTATCTGAATCAAACACTGTTTTTTCATATATCCTTTCAGTAGCCCAATCCATTGCAATTTTTTTATAGTCCTCATCGTTGAGATAGATAATACTATCTTTTACTATCACTTTTTCAGGGAACAATTCAGTGAATTTTCCACTTGCAATGCAATTATTTATAAAATTTGCTGAATCAAGTCTTTCTTTTACAGGCACTATTTTTTCTATTGTGTCATGTGCAGCAGGTAATTCAATATATACCGTATGTGGCTTTTCTGGAACTTTTATTGTTTTTCTACCCAAGAAAAAGCCACCACCAAAAATTAAAACAATCAACAATGCAATCGCACCTATTTTCCAATAATTTGTATTTTTTAATATATTTTGAATGCCCATTTTAGTGAATTTTTTCATATACTCTTGTTAAAACCTCTCCTGTTTCGCCATTTTGCTCTCTTGTATTATAACAAAAATGGCATATGTGGCAATCTCCACAACACCTAAAGAACGGTTCTTCTTTATTCCCAACTTTTCTAACAGATACTTTGTTTGTTGCGGGTATGTTTGCCATAAAACTATCAGGTCTTGCTAAAAAATATCTATCTGCCCCTTTTACAGCCATATTTGAAGCGTTTATAATCATATTTTTAACATTAGAAAAGTCTAAATTTACAGCATTTGTATAAACAGTTGTGTTTATTCCGTATTTTGCTTTCAAGTGTCCAGCAATTTTATCACAAAAATCAATCTGTTCTTGTGTTTGAAAGTCACCAGCCTCACTTATTCTAATATCATGTATTCTAATAGGAGCAAATTCAATATACAACTCTAACAACTTCAAAATTTCTCTTGTTGTTAAATAAGGGAATGTAAATTGATTCCTCATGTCTCTTAATTCTGCATTTCTACCATATTTTGAAACAAGTTTTTTTGCATAGCAAATATCCCTAAAAGCACAATTTTCTTGAGAAGGACAGCCAAACGAAGAAGTTAGATTAACAATCATTGTGCTTGGGGGTAATTTTTTATTTCCAAATGAAAATGTTTTTCCCTTTAGACCAATCTCCATACCAGCAGCGCTTAAAACATTTCTAACAGTTTCAGGCTCATATTTAAGTTGTTCTTGGCTTATAAATGAAGTACCTGTTTTTTCTTTTGCACGTTCTACTGCATTTTTTGATATTTCATCTTGATAGTGGCTTATAATCATATCTTCAACACTACCATTTTTAATATCGCCGTAGTTTTTTACTGCACTTCTTTTCGATGCTTTCTTATTACCAAGTTGAGCAGCCAATTCCTCATCCCTTTTTCTAACATCAGCCCAATTTGGGTCTATTTGCAAAGGATTACCTTTCCAAGGCTGTATTCTATTTGTTTCTTGCAACAGTCTTAAAACAGATTCTTTCACAATTTTAGTTATATCTTTTTCACTAATTTTCATAACGCACTTTTATAAATAAATAGTTGATTTTTTTATGTTTTTTATGTATATTTGTAAAAATAGGTGATATATGCTTAAATACATTTTCTTATTTATATTTATATTTTGCTGTTTATTTGTGTTACGAGAAGTACTTAAATTCGTAATAGCAATAATTCGTGGCAAAAAGGATATTACAACCATAAGGCTTATTGGCTTTGGCTTGTCACTATCTTATATTTTAACAATAATATTTTTAGGGTTTCCTCTATAATGGCTGATATTAAACAAAGAATTGATAAAATTAAACCATATTTTGCAGGAATGCAAGTGGAAAATATTGGTGGGCAACAGGTAATTTATGTAATCGTTAATTTCCCTGATAGATGGGTTATTGACGAAAATGTAGCATCTAAATTTGATGTATCTATTGCTGAAAGTGATGATACCTTGAACCAATATTTTTTCTGTGCAAAGATGGAACAGGGATTTGACACTGTTTTCGATGCTATTGATTATAATATTGAAAAAATGCTTTCAGCACAGGAAAGAACTGATTTATTCAAGAAAAAGACGCAAGAACTCAGGGATATATTTGAAAACCTTGATATTCCTATTGAAACGTTGAGAACACTTGAATTTACATATAAGAAAAAGCAAAGAAGAGCCCCCGCAAAAGAAACATTACTAACTGTTAATACAACAGAGGAAAATAATAACGAACAAGAAGAACAAAAAAATGAGTAATTGGCTTATTATACTTATATATTGCTTTATGTGTTATGGATGGTCTAATATGCAAGTATTTGGCTCAGGCCCATTTCGTATTTTTGAGCATATTAGAAATATAACATCATCAATATCTGAACATTTCGGTCAAATGTTTCAATGTATGATGTGCTTTCCTGCCAATCTTGCGTTGGTATTAAGTCTTGTTGATTGGTTTTTTTTGAAACAAATAGCATTTACCCCATTTAACATTTTACTTGCAGGAACGGGTTTATGGTGGCTTGCTTTGCTATTTGACTGTTGTTTCACATCAGGAGTTGTATGGTTTATGCATCATATTGAACTTTTCTTTGAAAATTTGGCTGAAGGAAATGTTGAAACAACCAATGAGGATATAATAGAAACGCATGACATTGAAAATGAATAAACCAGATACTATAGAAGATTTAAAAAATGACTTCGAAGAGACTGAAAAATTAATGGAAGAGGACAAAAAAAAATACCTCGAACACCTTAAAAAACAGTCTGCTGACATGAATGAGTTTTTTCAAAAAGAAGATTCTAAAACATACTATATTAAAGCATTGGCGAAATTGGAAGAAGAACAGATGAATAATATTGTTAAAGAGTCTAAACATGAAGAAACTAATCCAATGATTGCTCCTGTATTGCCAAAAGAAAATAAAAGCATATTAAAAAAACTATGGAATAACTTTAAAAAAATTGTATAGTTGTTTTTACCATATTTTTTTTGTATTTTTGCTAAAGTTTTAGAACATGACAGGTTATAAACAACATACAGAAGAAGAGGTGTTGGCAACAGCCAAAGTAGGGAAATTATCTGATAAATTCTATTATGACCCACGCCAAAATAACATTCTTCCAAATGATATACTTGAAAAATATAAACTATTATGAAGGCAATCTGCATAACAATACCAAAATCAATTAAATGGGAAGACTACTGCAAAGAACTTGATGCAGTTAAAGATTGGTCTCAGGAAATGAATTTCAAAGTACCATTTCTCCCTAAAGATATTAAAGTAGGAGATAGATGCTATCTATGCTACTGTGGTAACATTATAGGATGGATGACCATTTCATCATTGGGAGAAAAATCATTCAACTGTACCACAAATGGAACTGATTGGAGTGGCAAATTTATTTCCAGAAGTGGTCCTTTTCATAGGCTTGATGCTCCAATGCCCTGCAAAGGATTCAGAGGTTTTAGATATATAGAATATTAATAACTTATTAAAATATAATTAATTATGGCAAAATTTTATAAAGCAGAAGATGAGGTTCAAGACCTTGTACATCAAGTAGCAGCAGATTTAATGCTTGAACAATTTATGGATTTTGAAGCACTTTATGTGCCAAAGGCAAAAGAAGTTGTTACTGTTTCAAGAGCAAGCGCTATCGCTGAATATCTTTCAAATCGTGATGACTTAGTACTTGTTATTATATTTGGAGATATTTTCGATAAATACGATTCAAACGCTAAGTATATGGCTGTTAGAATGGCAATGGAACAAATTGCATTTGACTCCGAAAAAGACAAGATTACAATTGGTTGTCCTATGATTAGTCTTCCAATGTCTTTCTATGATAGATATCACGAAGATGCTGTAAAAACAGCAATTTTAGGCCAACTTTCAATTGCTCAATGGGAAGATGAAAAGAAAAAGGAAAAAGAGCAAAAGAAACAAGGTAAAAAAGGAAAGAAAAATAAAGACGAATAAAAACAAAAGCCGTAGGAAAACCTACGGCTTTTTAATTACGGGTTAATTCCTCCTTCCCATGTCCATGTTCCATTTGACAAAGTAAAGCCTTTACCTTTAGATTTTGCACTTATCGTCAGCCCATTATCTAATGTATGATTAACAAAAAAATAATTATCACTATCACTCTTAACACCAATGCCATTTGCAAAAATACCAGTATATTTGTCAACTATAACACCATTTAATTCTATTTTCGAAAATGTAACTGTTTGTTTTATATGAAATCTTACATCTTTATCAAACTGTGCGCCAGATTCATAATATGCATTGTAGCATGCTTCTTCAATATACACACCCAATTTGTATGTTCCAGGCATTAAAAGTTTTGTTTGAGTAGCAGCACTAAAATATGTTTGTGTATTTGCGGTGAAGCCACCAGTATCGTTTGTTATAGTAAAATTGAACAAATCATAGTAATCTGATGAATTCATATTAGTCATTCTTATATCAATATTAGGGCAATCAACCATTATCACTGGCTCTTGCCCATATGTACCACTAGCATCAATTTTTGCTTCTGTTACAATTGTGTAGTAAATTTTTACAGTAACATTTTGCTTTGTATCAATAGTAAAAGTGTAATATTCTTCTGGGCCTATATGGTCTTTCCATTGCCAAACTTCATTAACATTATCAGTCGCATACCAACTTGTTTCTTCTTCGTATTCAGCAGATACTGATGTTGTTTGGGATTGATTAATTGGTGTCCCTGTTACTGTGGTGAAATCTGTGACACTATTAAATGTTTCATTCAACACAGTTAAAATAGGATTATTATTTACTGAAAATGTTATACCATTATTGTTTATTGTTACATTTTCATTATTTATTTCAATGTCTTTTGCTATAACCTTTCCATCTGAACTTAGACTGAAATTGGTACTGCTCAGACCATTGTTGCCAATACTAATTCCACCAATATTACCACTACTTGCTTCGATTTCGCCTTTAAAGTAGCCACTTTCAGCAAAAACGCTACCGTCTGCATATACTCTAAATTTAGCACTATGAGCATTTTCAAGCCCATTTGCGCCAGCGGCAATCATTAATTTTCCATGTGTAGAGTCTATGAATGCATTGTCTTTACCATTTGAGCCGTTCATAAAAGCCACTATAGTACTTCCTGAGTCAGCCCCTTCTGTTACTCCCAAAAATTCTCTTAATATTGCGCCTGAACCTTGGTCAATGTTCTTTTCGCCAAATATATCCTTCAAATATTCTAAGTCTAATGGCGAACTGCCAGGGTCTCCCTTTTCGCCTTTAACTCTAATGTACTGCCAATCATCATTACCATCTCCATCTTTATCCCAAATATTGTTGTGCCCTGTAATTGTTGCCATGTAAATTGCTTGTTGACCATCTGGTATTTGACTTACTTCATCATACCATCCCTTTTGAGCCGCCAAATCAAGCCATTCACTGTCAATATTAACGCCTACTTTCTTAAAATTAGGAGGTAATGCTTCCAAAGTATTTGTATCCCTTGGAGAATACATTACTTCAAAATTGTCACTATCTGCCATTAACTCAGGCTTTGACCACCCATCACCCAAAATCATGCCAGTAGCACCTGAATTGCTAAATGTTGCTTTTGTCATCCATATTTGCGTTCCTGCCGATGTGCTTGTTGGTCCATCTGTCCACTTCACGTAACTCAATACTTGGCTTCCACGTTTTGTTGTGGTTGGGATAGGATTGTCAAAACTACCACCTGTTACAGTACAATCACTAATATCATAGTCGGGACCTGACAATAATTCTGCAAAAGCAAATGATGTAAACACTGTTTCATTCCATCTGCCCCATAGCACAGGGTCTCCGAACTCGCCAAACTGGCTATCTTCTAATGTTGCGTTCCACTTTCTCTTACGCATACAAGCCCATTCATAAGGCTCTGTTGGTCCAACATCTTTAGGGTCATCAGTCCAAGGTGCATAAGCCGATTCAAGACCGTGTTCTCTAATATAATCCCAAATTTCAGGATTTTGCCACTGGCCTGACAATGCTGAATCAGTTGACCTTGGTAATTGTGCAATAATACTATTTTTTGCTTGTTCTGTCATTTCTGATGTAATAGCAAAAATATACTCAACACCATCACCATCAATGCCATCTTCACCCCACCTTGACCAATTAGCGACTTGTGTAAACGCGCCCCATAATCCAGTAGTAGAATCTTTTGTTCTTTGACTCACCCACTCGCTTTTAAACTCATCTGTAATGCCAAGAGGATGGTCTTTCCACTTCTCACCCGTATCAACGCCATTGATATATGCTTCAGGCATAAAGTCGGGTTTTTGATAGTCTGGGTCGCTCATTCCGTCTGGTCTATCAGGAATTATTGTATTGTCTGCTGTTCTAAAATAAATAAATTCAATAGCATCTCCATCAGCGCCATTATCACCCTTTTCGCCTGTTATGCATAATGGTTTAGACCATGTATATGTACCACCTGTTGAATTTGTTTTAACAATAGGGTCAACTGCTTCGTCCTCAGAACTTCCTGTTGAATTAGGGAAATCAGCGTTTATCATCCAAACCATATATGAAGGGTCTGATGGTTCATTTGAGTCACCCCATATACAAAATAGTTTACCTTTGCTGCCATTAATGCCAACAGGGTCTATTGGATACGATATATCCCATTTATTAGGATAGAATTTGCCTCCTGTTATGTTTGCTTGTGTTGGGGTATATCCTTGAGGCAAGGAACAATATGCCATAACATTTCTACCATTTCCTCTTGCCCCATCATGACCTTTACACTTAAACACAATCCAATCATTCCATTTTAATTTTGTTTCGTCACTGTTCTCAAAGTAACCATTACATTGAGCCATCCACATTGTATCTTCATCATTGCTATCAGTCCATTCAATTGAAGGGTTTTTTGTTAACTCATTTGCCCTCCAAGCAACTTCATCGAAGATACCGTTTACGGTAAAGTCATTTGCAGAAGTTAACTGAGGCTTTGTTGTACCTGTCCATTTTGTGTATTCTACTTGGAATGTAGGTGTATCTACAGCCTCATTGTAAAGCGCTGGTATTGAGAAATAAGACCATGTTCCATCATATTCGCTTCCATCTTTAACAAGCCTTCTTACTGAAACATACTCAAAGTTCCATTCACCAGGAACAATACCCAATGGCACATCACTCCAATTATTATTTGGGACCCAATCAGGAGTTGTGAAACAAATGTCAGGATAAGTAACATCTAAATATTTCTCACCATCCTTATAGCCATGGGCATCTTCTGTAGCAATTTTTGTATATGCGTCAATGTTTATTTTTGTTTTACTTCTAAAGAAAATTTGTTCTTGCCCGTAACTTTGCCCATCATCGCCTTCCCATTTTGACCATTTGTTATCATAATAATCCAAATCTCCACGGTCATCAAAAATATTATCGGTATATGTTGCTATGTATTTACCTGGTGTTTCTCCATCATTTGCAGTAAAGCAAATATCAACAGATTTACCATCAATTACTACTGTTCTATGGTCAATTTGCCCATATGATTCTTTATAATCTCTACCATACTTTATATGAACATATGCATTTTTACCAGGTTCTCCATAAAATGAGCCGCAATCAGTAAACCAATATTTTTTATCATCTTTTAGATAATACCAATTTTTATAAATATCTTCATCTGTTTTTTCATACCATTCTGTTGACATTGGTGGGGTATATCCGCTTCCACCTGTTTGATATGAACCATCTTGTTCCATCCAAACATACACACGTTTTCCATCAACGCCAACTGCATAAGAGAAACCAACTTGGGGTACATTATTGCCAAGTTTTTTCAGCAAATGTCCTAATGTATCTGATTGGTCTCTAATGTCAACACTAGTGCCATCATTACCTTTTTCACCATCTTTGCCCCAGTGTGCCCACAATTTAGGAGTACTAAACTCACCGAACACACCTTCATCTTGTGCTGCGTTCCACTTTCTTCTTCTAATCGAAACCCATTCATAAGGTTCATCAGGACTTACATCTTTAGGGTCATCAGTCCAAGGAATATACCTTTTGTCAAGTCCATATTTTCTGATGTTGTCCCAAATTTCAGGGTCTTGCCAATAATCTTTCAAATCAGCATCAGTTGATTTTGGCAATTTAGTTGTAATATAATCATTATTATATGCACTTGTTACTGCAAATATATACTCAATACCGTCACCATCAATACCATCTTCGCCCCAAGATGCCCATAGTACTGGGCCTGAAAATTCTCCCCAATTACCTTCCTTATCTTTTATATGTTGGCACATATACTCAACACGCCAGTTTTCTTCGATACCAAGAGGATGGTCCTCCCAACCTTGATGCTTTGCTTGTTCTTCGGTTGTACCTGTTGGCTTATCAGGCACAGGGTCAGTTCTTTTATTGCATCTTTTATAAACAAACTCTATTCTTTCACCATCTGCACCATTATCACCTTTAGGCCCTGAAATTTGAATTGGCGTTGCCCATGTATATTCTTGACCGTGGATATCTATTTTAACAACAGGAGTAACAGCCTCATCTTTTGATGTTCCTGTTGAACTTCGGAAATCAGCATTTGTCATCCAAACTACTTTACCAGGCCCAAACTCATTAGAATCTTGCCATTTGCAAACGCCATTTGGGTCAATTGGGAATTCAATTTCCCATTTGTTAGGATAAAATTTACCTCCTGTTACATTTGCCCTAGTTGGTATTATACCTTCATCAAGCCCGCAGTAGCACATGACATTTCTACCGTTGCCAGCAGAGCCTGTTTCACCTTTCTCACCTTTCTCACCTTGAATACCCTGTGGCCCTATTTTTCCATTACCCGTAAGCATAATCAAGTTATTACCATTAACATCATAGTAATAAGTGTAACATTCCCAAGCAGGATTTAGCCCCTTTGCAGCGACTTTCATTTTCATGTTGTTGAACTGAGTCTGATACTCTAACTCTGTATATCCAGAAACAACATCTGCTATTTTTTTAAGTTCTTCTGGGCTTTCAATCTTATTATCAAGAACCATTGAGCCTGTGTCATAATTTCCTGAACTACCACTTTGTGCAAGGTATGAAAAGCATTCTAATTGCCTTTCTTCATCTTTAATGTACCAACTAAATATTCTTGCCATAAATTATTTTATCTATTTATAATATTATCTTCATCAATCATATCCATACCATTTACATAATCTTTATCTGTGTAAATAATCCCATCAATATCTAGTATAGTATATCCTTCAGGAGTTGGTATGTTATCCATACTTGTTACATCTGCCACCGATGGAGAAGGTTTACCCCCTGATTTATCCATAATATCATATGTCATAATAGTTGTTGAAGGTATTACTTGCTCCAAATAAGGCATAACCACATTTAATAAATATTTTTTAAACTCTAATCGTCCTGTTCGCGTTTGAAAATATGGAAGAGTTTCTTTTTCTTTACTTTCTTCATCAAAAGGATAATAAAATATAATATCAATATTCTTAAGATTTACAATTGAATTTGCTGCTGGTTCTTCGTATGTATTACCACCTTCTGGATTTACAGGCGTATATGATGATGGCGTATCCCATAAATCTCCATTTGTTTCTCTTTGAACAAGAATCCACTTTTTAACCTTAATGTACTTTGTACTACCAGAATTAACGCCATATGTAGGCTCTTCATCTTTTTCAACTATCTCTGTTCCTTGTGGTATTTCGTTTTGTTTAATTTTTGTATACCAATACGCCTCTTTATCATTGGTTTGAGTAATACCACTTACTAACTTAAAATAATCATACTCTGTTTGACTTTTTTGGTATTCATTGATTATATCACCATTTTTGCTTCCTTTACCAAAATACCAGCATTTCTTGTTATCCTTGTATCCTGTTTCTATATTAAATGTATATTTTGATATGGCTTTTTCTATATCAGTCTGTGTAAAACGTGTAAGGTCATTATTTTTAATAGCACCTCCAAATATACTATTAAGTTTGTTAACATATGATTTACCATCGTCATAATGTCCTTCGCCTGTATGTGAGTTATTTCCTTCTGTTGATTCACGTATTGACTCAAGATAAATTATCCTTTCAGCATACTCTGTTGAGGCATTATCTAATTCTGTTTGCGTTACAGCAGACCATCCGTTTGCTGTTGTTGATTTATCTTTATCTTTAAGAACAAAATAATGTGATAAATCATTTCCAGTAAACCCATAATTAGCAGCATTTTCAATGTCTGTTACATACACAATCATTCCTTCTTTTACAACAGAGTTTGTGAAATCCAACATTTCATTTAAATCACTTGCGAATTTCAAGTAATTTTGTGTCTCTTCGTATATTTCTATCTGTGTTGGTGAAAAATCTGTTTTTGTCGTGCAATCAACATTAATGCTTAATGGATAAAAGTTTGATTTAATCTTTCCCCATCCGCCATCGCATTGAAAATACATGCCATTATCGTATTTCTTCCCATTAACATACCATGGAACTACATAAGTTTGCCCAGAATATGGGCCATCTATATTTGATGCTACTTCTTTTACACCAATTCCTTCATATACATCTCCTGCATAATCATCTAACAATGAATCTTTTTTCATGTTTACAAATTGAATGTCTTCTGCGTTTGGATAAGTCATACCACTTATTAATCCATCAACAAAGTGGCAATAATCCTCTTGTGTGTCACTTCTTCCTTTTGCTATCGCAACATGTTCATTTATTAAAACTTCTGTTGTAGCACTATCTTTATCATATTTAATGCCAAGCAAACCAAGAAGTGCTGCAATACCTTCTCTTGTGCCTTTGTTAGACAAAATATATCTTGAATTGAGTTTAAGGTTTCTCATAAAGTTGTTGTTTGCTTCAACCTCTGAGTATCCTTTAGACATATTATTATATAGTATGCCAGAATAAAACTCGCTCTTTCCTGTTGCAATAAGTGGCTTTACATCCCACCCAGAATTTCCAACACTATCAGTCAAGCAATAATCAGGTAAATTATTTTTTTCGTTATAACTTACTTGATTTGAGTATTTTATTGTATCAATATAACGTTTTAACCCATCAAACTGCCTTCCATATAATTGCAAGAAAATTTCAATTTTTGAAGAATCAATTTT
>OBLI01002655.1_pt1 | contig 14831 bp, 13 predicted proteins | sample 1519701 | NCBI WGS metagenome assembly OBLI01 (sample SAMEA3663005, study PRJEB22513) | pig gut metagenome | biome: pig gut; feature: pig-associated habitat; material: faeces | place: France | collected 2012 | reverse complement strand
AACTTGGCGACAAGCAACAAAATCTAAAAAATGCTATTTTAAAAGAGCATCAACATGTTGTGAAAAAGTTCAATCAATATTAATGTGTTAAGATCCACTTGTTATTCTTTTTTACACAAAGTATAATTTGAGTAAAAGAATTTACAGCAGAGAAGGGAGAAGAAGATGAAATATTGTAAAAAATGTGGTACAGCATATGAGGAAAGTCCGAAGTTTTGTAAAAAGTGCGGAGCACTGTTAGGAGGTCAGGAGAAAAAAGAGAAGAAATCCAAAAAGTTTGTTGTAATTCTGGCGGTTTTGGTGGTTGTATTGGTTGTTGCTGGTGGCGGGATCTTCTTTGCGAGCCAATTTCTGAGAGAAGACAGGCAGGAAGAGGAGATAGAAAAAGAGGAGAAGACAGAATCTGAAGAAGATTTAGAGGAAAAGGAGAAGGAGCAGCAGGATACAAAAGAGGAAGAGATTCAGGAAGAAGAAGCAACAGAAGAAGATCCATTGACAGAAGAAGAAAAGGCCAGAGAAGAAGAGAAAAAGAGAGAAGAAGAAGAGCAGGCAGAGTTGTGGAAGAAATACGAAGAACAGGAAAAGGCAGAAGCAGAGGCTCAGGCGAAACAAGAAAAAGAGGCAGCTGCTCAGAATGAGAATACTGCTATAACGGAAATGCATCAGGTCCTGGAGAACAGTGAGGTGGAAGGAGAAGTACTCAGGATCCGGGCTATTTTCACGGAATGTATAGAAAAATCAAACAGTGGTAGTTATCAGAAAGTAGCGATTGAAGGCGGATACAATGCCTGGTTTGATGGAGATGTACTGAAGATGATCAATACTACTGCAGAAACTACAACTTCTTCTTATGAAAGAATTTTCAATTATGAAAACGGTCAGTTGATATTTGCTTATTTGAAGCAAGATGGAAACGAAAGCCGTTTGTATTACAAAGATGGAAACATTTTCAGATGGAGTTATCCGGAAACAACACAGATTCAGGATAATAATTTTAGTAATCCGGATTTTGTGGAAAATGGTATCAGTGGTATGAAACTGGGAATGGAATTATATCAGACAGCAATGGATGTAAAATAGCGGAGGAAACGAAATGTCAGTTACGGTCAGAGAAGCTCTGGCAATGAAAGAATGGAAAGACTGCAGATTGATTGCCGGTGAAGAAGGATTGGATCGGGAGATTCATTATATTGACAGTATGGAAGTGCCGGATATTATCCCTTGGCTGAAAAAGGATGAATTGTTGATTACGACAGCCTATGCAGTTCGGGACAGTGAGGAACAGTTGTTGAATATTATCCGGGCACTGGGAAAGAATCAGTCTGCAGGAATTGCGTTAAAGACAAAATTTCTCGGGACGATTCCGGATAGTATTAAGAAAATAGCAGATGAGTTAAAGCTTCCTGTGATAGAGATCCCAAGAGACATGCCAGCTATCGATCTGACGAATCCATTGATGAAAAAAATTGTAAATTCTCAGAATAGAAAGCTGGAATTTAATAAGGCTATGAATGAAAAATTTCTGGCAGTCCAGATAGAAGGCGGGAGTTTTGAGGAAATAGGAAAAATTCTGGGGGAACTTCTTTCCTGTGAAATTCTGGTGGCAGACAGCAAACAGAATCTGATCTGTTACTTTCCGGAGCATGTCAGGGAACAGGAAAAGTGGGTAGAATTGGATACTTGTGGCGATAAGATCATAAGCAGAGCTCTGCGGGAATTTGCATTTCTGAATGGAGAGGGACTTGGTGTAAACAGAACAGACACAGAGGAAATCTGGATTCACGGGGTTTATGTAAAGAATAAGTGCCATGGATATCTTTATGTAATTGGTAAAATGGGAAAATTCAATGAAATGAGTGAAATTGCTGTTCGTCAGGCAGCCGTTTATCTGGCATTGGAATTTTCGAAGCTTGGTCTGAAAGAACAGAAGGAATATTATCAGGATAATAATTTTTTTCTGGATCTGATAAGCAGTAATGTACTGACTGAAGAAGATGCTTTGCGTCGTGCAGGAAGGCTCCATTGGCCACAGTTTCCTTATTACATGGTAGTATCAGATATTGACCGATTTGAAGGGATTACCAGAGGAAAAGAAGAAGAAGAAATTCAGGCAATCAAAGATGAAATCATGCAGATTCATAAAGACGTAGTAAAACAGAAAAGCAATTGTTTTTTTGTTGGAAATAAAAGCGACAGTTTTCATTGTCTTTTTACCGGACAGGCTGACAGAAAGGAAATCAGAGTATGTATGGAAGAAATCCAGAAGCAGATCAGCAGAGATTTCGGTTTGATTATAACTACCGGGATTTCCAGAGAAGTGCTGCGGTACTCGGATTTTGAAAAGGCATATAAAGAAACGAGAACAGCAATTACCATCGGTAAAAAGAAAAGTAAAATGAAAATTTGTTTTATTGATGAAGTCCAGATGGAAGAAGGATTTTTCCAGATGGCGAAAATGGATGTGTTCCAAAAGTTTGTTTTGGATTCACTTCATATTTTGGAAGAATATGATGAAAAGCATGGAAGCTGTCTTCTGGATACCCTGCGTGTCCTTACAGAAAATCAGGGTGCAAGAAAAGAAACAGCAGATTCTTTATTTCTGCATAGGAATACATTAGCGTATCGTATTAGGCAGATTGAACAACTGACAGGATATGATTTGAATGATCCGCAGACTCTTTTTAAACTGCAATTGGCAATAAAAGTAAATAGTTATATAGAAACCTGATTTAGGTAAAATAGATATCATTGTTCGTCATGCACAATTTAGTGTATTAAAATTGTGCATGACGAATATTGTTTGTATAGGACAGATATGGTATCTTTTTTTCAGCGGAAAAATGAATCAGTTGAGCAAAGGAGCTGCAGAGAAAAAAGTAAAGGAGACTTTATTTCGCATGCAGCTTTTCTATTCATATTTCCAGAAGGATTTCCGGGAAGAGAGGAAGAGACCGGAAAAATATATTGACATCGAGGAGGAAGAAGACGATGAAAAAGAAAATACTTGCACTTTTTCTTGCGGGTACAATGGTAGTTGTCGGAATGGCCGGATGCGGAAGCAAAGATAATGGCGGATCGGAAGATACCAAAGGCCAGGAAAGTACAGAGAGTCCGGAAGGTGAAGACACAGGAGAAGAATCCAAAGCAGTAGAAAACAAGGAAGCTACAATTGAAGTTCCGGATGAAGTGACTAAAGGAGGAGAACTGAAAATTGCCCTGACATCTTCACCGAAAAATCTGGATCCTGTAAAATATACAGGTACTTATGAATCGCAGATTATTTATCAGGTCTGTGATACAGTGGTTACCTATGACAAAGAACTGACAGAGATCCTTCCTTCACTGGCTACAGAGTGGACGATTAGTGATGATGGTATGGAATATACTTTTACAATTCGTGATGATGTGTATTTCCAGCCGGGACAGTATCAGGACGGAAGAAAGATGACAGCAGAAGATGTTGCATACAGCCTGAATCGTTCCGCAACAGAATCTGCTATGAATCGTCTGGATATGCTGGATTACGCAGAGGCAGTTGATGAAACACACGTAAAAGCAGTTTTGAAAGCACCAAGTGCTGTATTCCTTACTGCACTTACCAACTCAGGAAATGCAGTTGTTCCGAAAGAAGAAGTAGAAGGATGGGGAGACGAATTCGGTAACCATCTGGTAGGTACCGGCCCTTATGCAATGGAATCTTTCGAATTGGATCAGCAGGCAGTTCTGGTGAAAAATGATAAATATTTCCTGGGAGAGCCAAACCTGGATAAAGTAATCTTCAAAGTAATCACGGATCAGAATCAGGAAGCAAATGCTTTGAGAACCGGTGAAGTTGATATTGCTCTGCAGCTTACAGGAGAGACGGTTAAGATTGTAGCAGAAGACGAAACCGTAAATCTGTTGAAAAAACCTGGTATTCAGATTAATTACGCATATTTCAATATGGTAAATGGGCCGACAGCTGATCCGAAAGTCAGAGAAGCGCTCATTAAAGCAGTTGATTACGACGAACTGGCAGCAGGTGTATATCAGTATGGAGAAGGTGAAGGTGCATGTCTTCCACTTCCAAAAGCTTCCTGGGGTTATGATGCATCCGTAGAAGCAGATGTTCCGGAATATGATCCGGAGGGAGCAAAGAAACTCCTTGAAGAAGCAGGATATGGAGATGGCTTTACATTAAATATGTATATTACAAATGAAACATTCCGTCAAAAAGCCTCTACAATTCTTCAGTCTTACTGGAAGATGATCGGTGTGGATCTGAAGATTAATACAGTGGAATGGGGAACCTTCAGTGAGACAGCAGCAAGCGGAAAAGCAGATGTATTTGCTATGGGATGGTCCTGGTATCCGGATCCGTATTTCTTCTTTGATAAAATGTTTGCATCTTCTGCAATCGGAACATTAGGAAACGGACAGGGATACAGTAATCCGGAGGTAGACCAGCTTCTGTCTGATGCATTGATTGAAACCGATCAGGCAAAACGTGCAGAAATTTATAAGAAAGCCTTGAAACTTATCACAAATGATGATCCTGGTATTTTCTACGGAAACCCTGCAGAATGTCTGGGAATCAGCCCGAAGGTACAGGATTTCAACCAGAGAGCAGATGGAACCGTCAAACTCTTCACATCAGAAGAAAATGTATGGCTTGTTCAGTAATGCCTGAAATTTCTAAATTAATTTAAGAAGTAACACCGACGGACGTAGAAAACTACGTCCGTCTTTTACCCTGGAAACAAAAATAAAAAAAGGAGGCATAACATGCTGAAGACAATATTAAAAAGAATTCTGCAGAGTATTCCAACATTATTTATTGTCATCACCTTTACCTTTATTCTTACGCGTATGATTCCCGGAAACCCTGCACTTACCATGTTGGGTCCTCAGGCACCAAAGGAATCTGTGGAAAAACTGGAAGAAGAGCTTGGTTTAAATAAAAGCAAAGGTGAGCAATATGTAATTTATATGAAGAGTATCATGAAAGGGGATTTTGGAAGATCGTATTCTTACAATAAACCGGTAGTGGATCTGATTCTGGAACGCGTTCCGAATACATTGATCATAACGCTTACCAGTCTCTTTATTGCTTTGATACTTGGTATGATTGTAGGAATCGTGTCAGCGGTTCATCAATACTCCATACTGGACTATATTTTTATGGTGCTTGCACTGATTGGTGTATCAATGCCGATTTTCTGGATGGGACTGATGCTGGTTCTGGTATTTAGTGTAAATCTTGGATGGCTGCCTGCTATGGGCATGGGAGATGCTGCAAAAGGAGCCTGGGATGTGATCAGTCATATGATTCTTCCATGTTTCTGTCTTTCTACGATTCCTATGGCCACCTTTGCCAGAATTACACGTTCCAGTATGCTGGATGTAGTAAACAGTGATTCTGTAAAGGCTCTTCGTGCAAGAGGTCTGAAAGAAGGCGTGGTGATCTGGAAACACGCATTGAAAAATGCTCTTCCGCCAATTGTGACTGTATTAGGACTTCAGCTTGCATCTGCATTTACAGGTGCGATTCTTACAGAAAGCATTTTTGCATGGCCTGGAATGGGTACTATGATCGTCAGTGCAATTGATAACCGGGATTATGCTTTGATTCAGGGCGTGGTACTTTTTACAGCGATTGTATTTGTAGTCGTGAATCTGATCGTAGATATTGTCTATACGATCATTAATCCGAAAGTAAATTATGAAAGTGGGAATGGAGGGAAATAAATGGCAGAGACAAAGATTCTGAGCCAGGAAGCACATTCTCAGCTTGTAAAAAGAGAACGTCGCGCAAACAATGTATGGAACAAACTGAGAAGAAATAAGACAGCCATGATTGGTCTGGTGATTGTTGTATTTATGATGGCAATGGCAATTCTGGCACCGATGATCGCAACCCATGATCCAAATGCCATTAAACCGTCAGAGACATATCTTGGTTTTGGGGAAAAGGGACATATTTTTGGAACCGATGAATTTGGAAGAGATTTATTTTCCCGTATTGTATATGGTGCAAGGATTTCATTGATCGCTGCAATCGGAGGAACTTTTGTAGGTGGAATCATCGGAATCCTTCTGGGATTGATTGCAGGTTATGCAGGTGGAATTGTGGATGCAGTTATCATGCGTTTTATGGATGGGCTTCTGGCTTTTCCTTTTGTATTGCTGGCAATCATCCTTATGACTATTTTAGGTTCTGGTCTGCAAAATGTAATTCTTGCGATCGGAATCGGAAATGTACCGACATTTGCCCGTGTTGTCCGGGGACAGGTACATATTGTAAAAAATGAAGAATACTGCAATGCAGGGCGGGTAATCGGTATTTCAAATGCGCGAATGTTGTTCTGTCACATTCTTCCGAATACGATTTCTCCTATTATTGTATATGCTACATTGAACGTGGCAGGCGCCATCATTTCAGAAGCTACGTTAAGTTTTCTGGGGCTGGGAATTTCACAGCCTACTGCATCCTGGGGAAATATCCTGCGTGCAGGCAGAGATTGTCTGAATACAGCTCCCCATATAGCGACCATATCCGGTGTATTTATTCTTGTGACTGTACTTGGATTTAACCTGTTAGGAGACGGTGTCCGGGATGTGCTGGATCCAAAGATGAAGCGATAACAGAGGGAAGATTAGATAGCGAGGAGAAAAGATGAGTAACGACTTACTGAAAGTAAAAGACCTGAAGACTTATTTCTTTACTGCCAGCGGTGTATCAAAAGCAGTGGATGGTGTAAGCTTCACTTTAAAGAAGGGACAGACCATGGGAATCGTGGGAGAGTCCGGATCTGGAAAAAGTGTGACAGCATCTTCCGTAATACGTCTGTTGCCGAAGATAGGAAAAATCGTTGACGGAAGCATAAAGTTTGAAGGAAGAGATATACGAAATCTGAGTAAAAAAGAATTATTGAATTTCAGAGGAAAAGATATTGCAGTGATTTTTCAGGATCCTATGACCTCTCTTGATCCGGTATTTAAAATCGGTAATCAGATGGTGGAAATGATCTGTGCACATCAGAATGTATCAAAAGAAAAAGCAAGGAAAATGGCAGTAGAAGCGTTGAAAAAAGTAGGAATTCCACAGCCGGAGAAAAGGATGGATTCTTATCCTTATGAGTTGTCCGGTGGTATGTGTCAGCGTGTGATTATTGCAATGGCAGTATGCTGCAAACCGAAAATGATCATTGCAGATGAGCCTACAACCGCACTGGATGTGACGGTTCAAGCACAGGTACTGGAACTTCTTCAGGAACTGCAGGATGAAATGGATACTTCCATATTACTGATTACGCATAATCTTGGTGTTGTGTGGAAAATGTGTGATACAGTCATGGTTATGTATGCAGGAAAAACAGTCGAATATGCAGATGCAAAACAGTTATATGAAGAACCGCTTCATCCTTATACATGGGGGCTTCTGGACTCCATGCCAAAACTCAGTGATACAGTAAAGGGAGAACTGAAGGCAATTCCTGGTGTACCGCCGGATCTGCGTCTTACAGGGAACTGCTGCAATTTTTATAATCGATGTCCTTATGCAGCAGAAATCTGCAGCAAAGAAGTACCACCTTTATGTGAGGTAAAAGAGGGACATTTTGTGGCCTGTCACAGGCAGAATGGAAAAAATACACTGGTGAGAGGAGAGGGAAAAAATAATGAGTGACAAAAAAGTAATTATGAAAGTCAGGAATCTCACCAAAGAGTTCAAGATACGAAGCAGAAAATTGGGAGAAAAACCGCAGATTCTTCATGCACTTACAGATGTGTCCGTAGATATTTATGAAGGAGAAACGCTTGGTGTGATCGGAGAATCCGGATGTGGGAAATCTACTTTTGGAAAATGTCTTGTTCAGCTTCATCAGGCTACTCATGGTACGGTAGAGTATCAAGGGGAGAACATTCTCGGGTTAAAAGGAGAGGCTCTCAAAAAGATAAAACGGGATATTCAGATGGTGTTTCAGGATCCGTTTTCTTCTCTGGATCCCAGAATGACAGCAGGAAAACTGGTAGAAGAGCCTATGATTGCTCATAAGATTATAAAAGATAAAAAAGAAAGAAGTAAGAGGGCTTTGGAACTTCTGAAGACAGTAGGACTGGACGTACAGCATGTACATCGTTATCCCCATGAATTTTCAGGAGGGCAGAGGCAGAGAATCAATATTGCCAGGGCGCTGGCACTGAATCCAAAACTCATTGTCTGTGATGAACCGGTGTCTGCTCTGGATGTATCGATTCAGGCGCAGGTTTTGAACTTGTTTAATCAACTACAGAAAGAATATAAGCTGACCTATGTGTTTATTTCTCATGATTTAAGTGTTATTAAACACATCAGCGACAGAATTGCCATTATGTATCTGGGAAGAATCGTAGAATTGTGCGATGCACAGGGAATTTATGAAAATCCTCTTCATCCTTATACAAAAGCTTTGTTATCTGCAATTCCTCCGGAGTCTCCATTTGAAAAACGGGAGAGAATTGTACTGAAAGGGGAAATTCCAAGTCCGATCGGGGAACAGAAAGGATGCCCGTTGGCAGGCCGTTGTCCTTCTTGTATGGAAAAATGCAGAAGCCAGGTTCCGCAGTTGAAAGACAGGGGAGATGGTCATCAGGTTGCCTGTTTTTTGTATGAATAAGAAAAAATAAGTAAAGATAATAAAGGAGAGAAACGAAATGAGCAATGTAACAAAAGCGCAGGTGCTGGAACTGGCACAGAGCAAGCTGGACGAGCTGGTAGAACTGGTGTCTCAACTGATTCAGATTCCAAGCGAGAACCCAGTAGGAACCCAGCGGGAAGTTGTGGATTTTGTAAAAAATTATTTGAAAGAGGCAGGAATTCCATGTGAAGAAACAGGAAGCAATCCTGAATTTCCATGTGTGGTTGCAAAAATCGGACAGGAAGAAGGATTCAGTGTGATTTTAAACGGACATGTGGATGTGGTTCCAGCAGGAGACAGAAATCAGTGGGATTTTGATCCTTTTTCCGGAGAAATTACAGAGAAAGAGATTCTTGGAAGAGGAACCTCCGATATGAAAGCCGGGGTAGCAGGAATTCTTTTTGCTATGAAGATTCTGACAGAATCCGGTGCAAAGTTAAAGGGAAATATTCGCCTTCATATTGTCTCAGATGAGGAAAGCGGAGGAGAATTTGGAACGAAGTGGTTGTGTGCCAATGGTTATGCAGAACATGCAGATGCATGTCTGGTGGCAGAGCCGACTTCACATAATACCATTGAAATCGGACAGAAGGGAAGAGCAGAACTGATTTTTAAATCTCATGGAGTCTCTGCTCATGGAAGTCTTGCCGGATTCAAAGGAGAAAATGCTATTCTGAAACTGATGAAAGTGCTGGAGCATGTGGATTTGTTAAGAGAAATCGAAGGGCATTATGGACCAACTCAGACCAAAGCACTGGAAAATTCCAAGATTATTGCAGGAGAAAAGAACGGAGCAGGAACCGGAGAAGTCATTGATCATGTATCGGTTAATGTAGGAATGATCGAAGGCGGTGTACGTCCAAATATGGTGCCGGATTCCTGCCAGGCAATTCTGGATATCCGTCTTCCAATCGGTGTGGAAGCAGAAGAAATTGAAAACTGTGTAAAAGTGATTCTTGAAAAGAGCGGTGTCAAAGGAGTGGATTATGAATTAAACTTCCAGACATTTGGAAATTATACAGAGATCGACGCTCCAATCGTGGAAGCCATTAAAAAACATGCAGAAGATCTCTGGAAAACAGATGTACTTCCTGCATATCAGTGGGCATCCAGTGATGCAAGAGATTATCGTGTAAAGGGAATTCCTACGATTCAGTATGGACCGTCCAATACCGTAGGTATTCATTCCTATAATGAAACAGTAGATATTGAAGATGTCAAAAATGCAGGACAGATTTATATTCTGTCTCTGTGCGATTTGATGGGAATTGAATAAGAAAATTAAGGTGAGAGGAAAAAGTTATGTTAGTAAAAGAAATTATCGATCTTTATGAAATTTTGGATTCTGCTTATGCCAGTGGAGCGAAAGTCGCTGAATTTTTGAAAAATATTCGTCCAGACTGCAAGGTTTCCGTAGAGACAATTCAGGGAAAAAAGGGAAAGACAACGGACGTTGTGAAAGTTCTGATCCCAGGAAAAAATGGAAAAACAAAAGGCGGCACTGCACCTACGATTGGGCTTCTGGGACGATTGGGAGGTCTTGGAGCGAGACCGGAAAGAATCGGTTTTGTATCTGATGGAGATGGTGCGCTGACAGTTCTGGCAGCGGCAGCGAAATTATTAAAGATGCAGAATGAAGGGGATGAGCTGGATGGAGATGTGATTATTTCGACTCATGTATGCCCAGATGCTCCAACGCAGCCTCATAAACCGGTAGCTTTTATGGATTCACCTGTAAGTATGAAACAGATTAATCAGAGTGAAGTAGATACTTCTGCAGATGCCATTCTGTCAGTAGACACAACAAAAGGAAACCGGATTATGAATCATAAAGGATTTGCAATCTCACCTACAGTAAAAGACGGATATATTTTAAAAGTCAGTGAAGACCTGTTGAGCGTGATGGAAATTACAAGTGGACAGTCTCCAAAAGTATTTGCTCTGAGCACACAGGATATTACTCCTTACGGAAATGGTCTGTTCCATTTGAACAGTATTCTTCAGCCTGCTACGGCTACAGAAGCACCGGTAGTCGGTGTGGCAATTACAACTGAGACAGCAGTTCCGGGTTGTGCGACAGGAGCTACCAGTATGGCATCCATTGACGAAGCAGGACGTTTCATTATTGAAGTGGCAAAAGCATTTACAAGGGGTGAATGTTCTTTCTACGATGCAGAAGAGTATGAAAGAATCCAGAAGCTGTATGGTTCTATGTCAAATCTCCGTACTTTTGGCACGATGGAGTGCAGTGCAGAATGAAAATTGGAGCAGTGACAGTGGGGCAGGCTCCCAGAACGGATCTTACACCGGATATTCTGCCTCTTCTGGGAGAGCATGTGGAATTTATGGAAAGAGGTGCACTGGATTTTATTACACCGGAAGAAATCTTACAGATTCAGCCGGAAGAGGGGGATTATGTACTGGTCTCACGTATGAGAGACGGAAGTCAGATAAGATTTGCAGAGCGAAAAATTTTGAATCGGATTCAGGAAGCAATAGAGGATCTGCAGAAACGTGGGGCGGAATGTATTCTTATGTTGTGTACCGGAAAATTTCCAAAAGCATTTCAGTCAGAAGTTCCGCTTATCTATCCTTATGATCTGCTGGGAGCGATTGTACCGTTGCTGGCAGAAAATCGGGATGTTGCTGTGATGATTCCGGATAAAAGTCAGGAAAAACAGTGTGCCAGGCGTTGGAGCAGGCTGGAAGGAAGGGTTACAGTTGTAAGCGGTTCGCCCTATAAAGGCATCGAAGGAGTCAGAGAGGCAGCGCAGCAGATGAAAGGCGGAAGAAACAGTATGGTCATATTGGATTGTATGGGATATACACAGGAAATGAAGAATGAGGTATGTCGTATTACAGGAAAACCGGTGATCCTTCCGAGAACGCTTCTTGCAAGAGTAGTAAGAGAATATATAGGAGAATGCTGTTCAAAGATATAACCATAAGTTATGGTAGATATGAAATAATAAGCAAAGACTTGAAATAGAGGAATAGAAGTGCTATATTTTATACATGTTTTATAAAGATTTTATAAATGGAGAAGTTTTGATGGATGGAAATTCCTTATTGGAAAAAATAGTGGATACTTACCGTGCCAATTTTGACGTGGTAGAACCTTATGAATACCATGGGGTTCTGTATGATGCCTATGCAGGATTTAACCTTACAAGTGCGAAATATGTTCTTGTAAAGAAGGCGGAACTGTGGCGGGCAAATTGTTTTGAACATGTTTTTTTCCTTTACAGACCAAGAATTACGCTTGCCGATGTGGAGCAATTTCAGAGTCAGCTCCTGGAATATATGGAGCCGGAGCTGGTATGTCAGGGAGAAAAGGTGCCAAAGAAAAATCATATGTATACGTATCTTACAGGAATTTTCCTGTCTGATGAACCGGCAGATCCGGAAGTGATAAAAGTAGTCAGAAAATTTCATTTCCGCAAAAATTATCGCTTTGCTGTGCGGGGATTTTCAGAAGAGCGGGTTGTTCTGTTTGATATAAAAAACAGAAAAATCACAGGAAATCCTGCAGCAAAAGAGTTGATAAAAGGATATAAAAAAATGCTGAAGTCCTGAGGACAAAGAAAATCAGCTCTGTTTATAAAAGTAAAAACTTCATTACAAAAATACTTAAGAGGAGGGTAAAAACATGAGTGGAGTTTTAATTTTAGGCGTTTCTATTCTGGCTTTTGTGATTGCCTATGTAACTTATGGTTCCTGGCTGGCAAAACAGTGGGGCGTTGACCCGAAGCAGCAGACTCCGGCACACACAGAAGAAGATGGTGTGGACTTTGTTCCTGCGAAAGCACCGGTTCTTTTGGGGCATCATTTCTCATCCATTGCAGGTGCAGGTCCGATTAATGGTCCGATTCAGGCAGCGATTTTCGGATGGGTACCAGTACTTCTGTGGATCATCATCGGTGGTATTTTCTTTGGTGCTGTACAGGATTTTTCAGCATTGTTTGCATCGGTACGTCACAAAGGAAAATCTCTTGGTGAAGTTATCGAAGAAAATATTTCTCACAAATCAAAAGTATGCTTTACCGTGTTTGCATGGCTGGTTCTGATTCTGGTTGTTGCAGCATTTGCAGATATCGTAGCAGGAACATTTGCAGGATTTACAGTAAGCGCAGATGGAGAAATGGTAAAAAATGCAGCAAACGGTTCTGTTGCAGTAGCATCTCTGCTGTTCATTCCTCTGGCTGTAGGATTTGGATTCCTGAACAGAAAGAACATTAATCTTGGTGTTTCCACAATCGTAGGGGTTGCTTTGTTGGCTTTCTGTATCTTCGTAGGTCTGAAATGTCCAATTTTTGTTTCAAAAAATGTATGGCTGTTTGTAGTATTTATTTATATCTTTATTGCTTCCGTAGCACCGGTATGGATTTTGCTGCAGCCTCGTGATTATCTGAACAGTTTTCTTCTGTACTTTATGATGATTGCAGCAGCAATCGGTATTATCTTTACAAATCCTACTGTACAGCTTCAGCCATTCACAGGCTGGAACATTAACGGACAGACACTGTTCCCATTTCTGTTTATTACGGTTGCCTGTGGTGCAGTTTCCGGTTTCCACAGTCTGATTGGTTCCGGTACAACATCCAAACAGCTGAACAGTGAAAAAGATGCAAAAATGATTGGTTACGGTTCTATGTTGATTGAATGTGCATTGGCTGTCATTGCTCTGATCGCAGTTGGTTATCTGACAAGTGACGGTGCTTATGCACAGATTGGAACACCTCCGGTTGTATTTGCAACTGCTATCAGTACTTTCTTTGCTGAAATGGGTATGGGAGAAATGGCAGTTAGCACTATGAAGACAATTATTCTTCTGGCAATCTCTGCTTTTGCTCTTACTTCGCTTGATACAGCAACACGTCTGGGACGTTTCCTGTTCCAGGAATTGTTTGCAACAAATAAAAATGGACAGAAGAACGTTCTGAGCAATATGTATGTGGCAACATTTATAACAATTGCATGTTCCGCATTACTGACAATTGCAGGATATCAGAAAATCTGGGCTCTGTTTGGTGCCTGCAATCAGCTGGTATCTGTACCTGCTTTCCTGGCAGTTGCATGCTGGCTCAAGAAAATCGGAAGAAACAATAAGATGTTCTACTTCCCGATGTTCTTTATGCTTGCAGCTACACTGAGCACACTGGTTCTGACATTCAAGAACAACATTATCAAACTTACAGGCGGCGAGGGTCAGATGCTTGTAGAAGGTCTTCAGTGTCTTCTGATCGTTCCGATCGTTGTACTTGCTGTGATTATGGCAATCGACGGACTGAAAACTCTTTTTGGAAAAAATGTAAAAACTGCTTAATGCAGATAAAAAAGCGTCACTTCACAGGAATTTGTGAAGTGACGCTTTTTTGTTTCGAATTATAAAACGGTAAACAGATTTTTGGAGAAATCAATCATTCCTTCTTCTTTCATTTTATACAATTCTACGGTCATGGAACTGCGGTCTACAGAGAGATAATCAGCCAGCTGCTGTCGGGTAAGGGGTATGGAAAATGTCCGACTGCCGGTGATTCGCATTTGTTGTGAGAAATATTCCATAAGTCTGGTACGGATGGTATGAGGCGTGAGGCAGTCGATTTTTCTGGAAAAGTTCAGATTTTTCTGTGCAAGTACACCCAGGAGATTTCGAATCAGCCGAGTATGAAAAGGACAGGCAGAGGAACAGGTAGTAACAACACGGCTGAGATCGAGAAAAAGAATATCCGTATCTGTGATTGCTTTTGCTGTTCCGTCAAAGGCTGTCTGAGGAAGGCAGGCATAAATCTCCCCGAACAGATCTCCGGGTCCCAGGCGTGCCATCAGGGATTCCTTTCCCCAATAACTTTCCCGGATGATGTGGACATTTCCTTTTACGACCAGACCGATTTTTGTGATTTTATCGCCCCAGCGAAAGATAGAAACATTTTTGGGATAAGTTTTTACACTGCCGGACAGACAGTTCAGCATGGCAGACAGTTCTTTTTCTTCAATTCCTTGAAATAAAGGAGAAAAAATTAGTTCTTTTACAGGTAAATCTTTCATGAAAAAACCTCCGTTTATGTTGTAGTTCCAACAGATACTTTTGTTTTTTTATAGTATATTCCATTACAGATACACCACTTTACAACTTTGATAAATAATTGAACCGTTGCTGAATAAGCCGTTTCA
>OBLI01002654.1_pt1 | contig 14833 bp, 11 predicted proteins | sample 1519701 | NCBI WGS metagenome assembly OBLI01 (sample SAMEA3663005, study PRJEB22513) | pig gut metagenome | biome: pig gut; feature: pig-associated habitat; material: faeces | place: France | collected 2012 | reverse complement strand
TTTAAAATCAGCATTTTGACCTGCTTTTATGTATTCTTTAAAATCAGGCTCCAAACTTTGGCTGGGAATTCTAGAATTTTCATTGGGAATTCTAGATTTTGCCTTAGGAATTCTAGAATTTTCTGCGTAGCCAGTTTGAACTGGCTTTAGTGCCACAGCCTTTGCTCCCTGTTCTAAAAAAGCCCTTAAAAGCGAGGCTGTAACAAAGCTTTTGCCAACATCAGTATCGCTGCCTGTTATGAAAAACTTCATTTTTTTGCGCTTTTATAGGCTTTGATTTTTTCTGCTATGCTAGCTGCGTCAAGCCCAAGACTAGCTTCTACTAGCTCTTTTTTACCATGGGTGATAAAGGCATCTTCATACTCAAAGCTAATGATTTTCACACCTAAATCATTTTCATTTATAAACGAGCTTAAAATCTCACCCACGCCACCTTTTTTGGCACTTTCGCTAAAAATATACCAAGTCTTAAATGAAGCTGAGAGCTTGCGTAAAAACTCCTCATCAAGTGGCTTAGCAAAGCCCAGATTAACGACATTTGCACCGCCTAATTTATTTGCTACAGCGCAGGCCTTGCCCACAGCATTTCCATAGCCGATAAAGAGCAAATCACTTTGTGCGGTTTTAACAAAACTTGCTTTATAAGGCTTAAACTCGCAAGTATCTATTTCTAGCTCATCTTTTAGCTCATCGCAGATAAATCTGCCCCTAGGATAGCGTAGGGCTAGGGGATGGGCTGCGCTTTGCGACCAGCTTAAAAGTGCCTTAAAATCAGCCTCACAAGTAGGCGCAGCTAGTTCGATACTAGGCAAAGCATTTAAAAAGCTAATATCAAAAGCACCTTGATGCGTAGCGCCATCTTCTCCAACAATGCCAGCCCTATCTATACAAAAAACTACCGGCAAGTCCAAAATACACACATCGTGGATAATCTGGTCATAAGCACGCTGTAAAAATGTAGAATAAATCGCCACATAAGGCCTAAAACCCTCTTTTGCCAAAGCCCCAGCCTGCGTAACTGCGTGCTGTTCGGCAATAGCTACATCCCAAAATCTCTGCGGATATTCTTTAAGCAAAGCATCAAGCCCAGTGCCACTTGGCATGGCTGCTGTGATGCCGATGATTTTTTCATTATTTTTAGCAAGACTTAGCAAGGCAGAGCTAAAAATCTGCGTGGCAGTTTTTAGGCTTTCATTTGCGCTAGGAATTCTAGAATTCCTTTCGTAGTTAACTTTAGCTTTTTTCTCTTGATTTTCTAACTCAAAGGGCGAGACGCCATGCCACTTTTCAAACTTCCCCTCAGCTGGAGCATATCCCTTGCCTTTTATGGTTTGTGCGTGGACGATGACAGGCTTTTTCATCGCTTTTGCGGTGCGAAGCGTGGAGATAATCTCGCTTATATTATGCCCATCAATTGGCCCAATATACTCTAAGCCAAGCTCTTCAAAAAGCATGCCTGGTGTGATGAGCCTAATGCCCTCTTCAAGTCGCTTTGCCATGTATGCTGCGCTATCTGGGGCGTATTTTAGCAGCTCATTTATGCGAGCTTTAAAGCTTTGATACCAGGGCCCTGCCATAGCGTGGCTTATGTATTTGCTAAGTGCGCCAACAGGCTTTGCTATGCTCATTTCATTGTCATTTAAGATAATGACGCAGGGGTATTTGCGGTCTCCTAGTTCATTTAGTGCCTCGTAAGCCTCGCCTGCGCTCATCGCTCCATCGCCTATTAGCACGACTGGTATGCGCTCATCGCCTTTTAGCTCCACCGCCTTAGCAGCTCCCACAGCTAGTGAAATAGAAGTAGAGCTATGCCCAGCTACGAAATAATCGCACTCGCTCTCATGCGGATTTGTATATCCACCTATGCCTTTAAACTGGCGCAAGGTCTCTAAGCTACGCCCGGTAAGTATCTTGTGAGCGTAGCACTGATGACTTACATCAAAGATAAAAGGATCCTTGCTAGAATCAAAAACTGCGTGCATGGCAATAATAAGCTCTACTACGCCAAGATTTGAGCTTAGGTGTCCGCCGTTTTTGCTAACAGCTTGTAAGATTTGTTCTCTTATATTAGCAGCTAGTGCTATTAGCTCGTCGTTTGATAAACTTTTTATATCCATTTTTAAAATATTCTTGCTTTTGTAAAATTTTAACGCTAGGAATTCTAGAATTCCTAGAAATTTATGTTTTAAAACCTTAAGAATTCTAGAATTCCTAGAAATTTATATTCTAAAATCTTAGGAATTCTAGAATTCCCAGCCTTTATTCACTTAAAATTTTCTTAATTTTCTCAAATCTAGTAGCTATCGTCCCGTCCATATTTGCGATATTACTTAGCACTAGCACACCGCCTTTTGCGATAGCATCATCCTCGCTCACGATTAGATTTGGGATTTTTGCTAGGTTTTTGCTTACAGCTTCGTAGTCTTGTGGGTTTATTTTTACCTCGATTTTGCTAGCGTCTTTTAGTTCGCTAATTAGGCTTTTTGCTATGCTGGTTGCTACTTGGCTAGAGTTTTGGCTGAGTTCTTTTTCTATTACTTGCTTTGCTATGTCTATTGCTGTGTGGCTAAGCTGCGGTTCGCTTTTATCTAGGAATTCTGTGATTTTAACGCACTCGCTCTCTAGCTTTTTAAACGAACCTGTGTAGCTTGCTTCTATTTCTTTTAGCCTAGCATCAAACTCAGCCGCAGCCTGCGCATGACCCTGGGCTTTACCATCTTCAAGGGCTTTTGCCGTCTCGTTAGCAAGGCGTTCTTTAAACTCGTTTTCTTGACTTTCTATTTTCATTTGTAGTTTTACTAGATTGTCGCTTAGCTCTTCTGTGCGTTTTAAAAGCTCTTCTATGAAACTAGGATTTGGCTGGACTGGTTCAGGTGCTGGTGGTAGCGGGGTTTGTTCTATCGCATCTTCAAGCACCTTTTCAGCCTCAGCTGGGCTTATAGGCTCTGCTTCTGGCTCCAAAATCTGGCTTGTATCTTCTTCAAAGCTTACCACACCGCCTTGTTGTTGTAAAATCTTAAAGCGATAAGGCTCGATATTGTGCTTTTGATTGCTACGATCTATTACATTGCTCATTATTCAATCATCTCATCATTTCCGCCAAGTTGGATAACACCAGTTTCAGCTAGTTTGTGCACAGCTTCTACTACTTTGCGTTGGGCCTCTTCTACTTCTTTTACCCTTACAGCTCCAAGGTAGCCAAGCTCTTCTAAGAACGCCTCTGCGGCCCTTTGGCTCATATTGCTTAAGAACTTTTCTTTTAGAGCCTCGCTAGCACCTTTTAGACCTATCATTAGATCTTTTTTATCAACTACTTTTAGAACCTCTCTAATAGCCTCTTTGCCAAGTGTGTTGATATCTTCAAAGGTAAACATCATTTCTTTGATATTTTCTGCTAGCGTCGGATCTGCGTTTTCTAGGAATTCCACCGTGCTTTTACTAGCGTTTTGTCCTAGGCGGTTAAGCACCTCTGCTACTGCTCTTGGACCACCGATTTCAACCTTATAGCTAGTAAGTGCTTGTAGTTTGCTCTCTAACACAGCTGAAACACGCTTGATAACGCTTGGGCTAATATCGCTTAGATTTGCCATACGGATAACAACCTCGCCTCTAATATCATCTGGGAAGTAAAATAGCGTCTCAGCAGCAGATGTAGCGTCCATGTGAGCTACGATTAGAGCGATTGTTTGAGGGTGTTCTTTTACAATGAAATCTGCAAGCTGCTGTGGACGAACATTTTGCAAAAAGCCAAAAGAACGAGTAGTTTCCATTGATTTTTGGAGTTTATCAAAGATTTTTTGCGCTTCATCTGGGCCAAAGGTTTTGTATAGAATTTCTCTTGCGTATTCTAGACCACCTGATTTTATGTATTGGTTTGATTGTGTTAGAGCATAAAACTCCTCTAGCACAGCAGCAGCCACTGCTTTATCTATAGTTTTTGCCATAGCAATGTGGCGAGAGATTTCCATAACTACATCAGAGTCCATGTGAGCAAAAAGCAAGCTCGCTCCATCCTCGCCAAGCTGAATAATCAAAATAGCGATCTTCTCAGGTAGTGAGAGATCATCATACATCATTTTTTGATCTTCACTTAGTTTAGCCATTATAACTCCTTAGAACTCGCAAAGGCTGAGTCGTTTTTGACCATGCCTTGAAGTAGGTTAGCAACTTCTTCACTTTTTTCACTCACTATTGCTTTCATTTTTTCTAGCAATACATCGTATTTTAGATCCTCTTCGTTAAAGTCTTGACTTATACCAAGCTCATCTTCTGCTCGTTTTCTTGCTGCTTTAAATCTCTCCAAAGTATCCTCTGCTTCATCATCTACATTCATACTATCTTGAAGCAAGCTATCATCATCAGGCGTAAGGTCTTTGAGCATTTTCTCCATAAATGGCATAATTACTTTCTTATACAGCACAAATAGCACTATAAAGGCAAAAACGTATTTAGCCGCTGGCAAAACTGGATTTACATAAGATTCCATAAAGGCTTCAAACTTCGTAAGTGGTACTGCTATACTATTTGGTCTAAACTCTATGTTTGAGACTGTTACTTCATCGCCTCTATTTGGGTCATAGCCCACGGCTTGTTTTACTAGATTTGTGATGCTATTCATCTCAGCTTCATCTAGTGGGAAATACTTAACAACCCCTGTAGCATCACCATTTTCATCACGCACATAGTCATAGCGGCCATCTACTGCCACAGCTGCTGTTATACGGCGTATGGTTGCAAATTGCGGTTTGGTTTTGATTATTTGTTTTGAGATTTCGTAGTTTGTGTTTGCCACGGTTTTATCGTATTGTTCGGCTGGTTTGTTATCCTCTATGCCTTGGACTGGACCTATATTGCTAACAGCCCCTGGCACACCGCCGATATCTGGCTTATCACGGCCTACTTTGTGTTCTTCTATATTTTGTTCTGAGCGAATTACGCTATTTGGGTCAAAAATCTCTCTTTCGCTATCAGTTTGGCTAAAATCAAACTCCATAGTAACCTTAGCGGTTACTTTTTCTTTGCTACCTGTAAAGCTAGCTATCATATCTATAATTTTATTTTCATAGCGGCTTTCAAACTCGTGTTTATACCTAACCTGAGCGGCGATTTTAGCGGCTTCTTGTTCGTTTTTTAAGGCTACTGTATCCTCGCCTATGGCTATACCATCTTGGGTTACGATTTTTACATTTTCTACTTTTAGATTTGCTACAGAACCAGCCACGATGCGCTTAATGCCATCGATTTGCCCAAGGTCTAGTGAAGTATTTGCTTTTAGTTTTACTACCACGCTAGCTGTTGGTGGGGTTTGACGCTCGGTAAATACGCTTTCTTTTGGAAATGCTATGTAAACAACAGCCCTTTCAATAGGCTCAAGGCTTTCAATAGTCTTGCTTAGCTCGCCTTGTATAGCTCTTTGAAACTTTACTCTTTGTTCATCCTCAGTAGCACCGAACTCTTTATTATCAAAAAGCTCAAAGCCTACTTTGCCGTTATTTCCTTGTATATTTGTGATGCTTGCTACTGCGATACGCTCTTTATAAACATCTTTTGTAGGCACAAGGATGGTGCCCTCATCAGCTAGCTTATAATTTACTCCATCAGCTTCTAGCTGGGTGATGACCTGTGCGCTTACACTTGGGTCAATATTGCGAAAAAGCACGCTATATCCAGCAAACTCATTTTGAGTACTGCCTGAGCCACGCATAAGCAAAATAAGTAGCACGATAAAGGCAATAACTGCTACAATACTACTTAAAACGACTATCTTTTGCCGTTTTGTAAGATTTAAAAATACAGCAGATACTTGTTCAAAAAATTCTTTAAATCTATCCATTAAACTAGCCTAAAAATCTAGAATTCCTATAAAAGCTTTTTACGCAAATTCCGCTCTTAGAGCTTCTAGAACCTTATCATTTTGTTTTTTAGTGCCTATTGTGATACGAACTGCGTTTAAGCCATAACTTTTTAGATTGCGCAAGATTATACCTTTTTTTAGCAAATTATCAGCTAAAATTGATGAGTTTTTCTCTTCATTTGTAAAAATTGCTATAAAATTTGTATAACTTGGGATGAATTTGAGGCCAAACTCGCTAGCAAAATCTTCATATCTTGGCATCTCATCAAAGTTGTTTTTAATGCCTTTTTGTACAAAATCCTCATCATCAAGTGCTGCTATCGCTGCTGCTAGGCTAGGGGTTGTTATGTTAAATGGTGGGCGAAGTTTTGAGATTTGTTCTATTAGTTTTGTGTTTGCTAGACCATATCCTACTCTCATTCCGCCAAGGCCATAAGCTTTTGAAAAAGTGCCACTATAAAGCACATTTGTAAATTTATTTAGCACATGAGCTGGCTCAATGCGCTTTTTGCTGTCTTTAAAGATGGCAAACTCCATATAAGCACAGTCTAGGATAACTAAAGTATCTTGACTAATAAGCTCTAAAAACTCATAAACCTCGCTTGCATCAGGACACTCGCCAAGTGGATTGTTTGGTAGGCAAAGAATTACTGCGCCGATATTTGCGGCGTTTTTAGTATAAATTTCAGCCATTTGTGCTAGATCATGAAACTCGCTTTGAGTTTTATATACTGGTGCGTGTGCGAATTTTGCGTATATATCATACATAGCAAAGGTTGTTTTTGCCCGCAAAATTCCACGATTTTCATTGCAAACTGCTTTTATAGCCATTTCCATGACTTGATCTGATCCAGAGCCTATGATGATATTTGCACTCTCACAGCCAAAACGCACAGCCAAAGCATGTTTTAGCGCAAAGTAGCTATCATCTGGATAAAGTGCTGGCTCGCTTGCTCTTATCGCTTGCAGAGCTTTTGGCGAAGAGCCAAAGGGATTTTCATTGCTAGCTACTTTGATGATATTTTCAGGCTTTATGCCATATTCACGCGCTACTAGTTCTATTGGCTTGCCTGGTTCATAACTTTCTAAATTTTCTAAAAACTCATTGAAAATCATCTTTTATCCTTTTTATAAAATTTAGCCTTGGGAATTCTAGAATTCCTAAGGCATTTAAAGCAAAAACGCTTAAACTTTACTTTGCCACAGCGTAGCTGCCAAGCACTCGAATTTCATGACCACTTTGCCTTGCGCTATTTAGAGCTTTGGCGATTATTTCATCATCTTTGTGCCCTTCTATGTCAATGTAAAAAAGACTTTTAAAACTGTGCTTCTTATCAGGCCTACTCTCTAACTTTGTGATATTTATCTTAAGCCCAGCAAAAATGCTAAGCAAATCAAAAAGAGCACCTGGCTTATGCTCGGTTGAGGCGATAATGCTTGTTTTATCATTGCCACTTTTGTCACAAAATGCGTTACTTAGCACAAAAAATCTCGTGCTATTTCCAAGATTGTCTTGAATTCGCTCAAAAATCACAGGGATATTTGAGAGCTTAGCAGCTATCTTTGAGCAAATCGCAGCGCCTTTTTCATCATCTTTTGCTAACCAGGCGGCCTTGGCTGTGCTACTAGTGGCTACAAACTCTACTCCCTCTAAGCCGTGTTCTGCTAAAAACTTTCTACACTGAGCGTAGGCCTGAGGGTGCGTGTAAATACGCTTTAAGCAGGGAATTTCAGCACAAACCCCACAAAGTGCGTGACTAATATCAAGATAAATCTCGCCAACTACCTTTATGCTCTCATGTTCGCCAAGGCTATCATAGCTAGCTGCTACAGCGCCTTCTGTGTTATTTTCTATAGGCACCACGCCAAACTTCGCTGCCCCACGCTCAACTTGTCTAAAAACTCCATCAATGCTAGTAATGGGCTCATAAATAGCATTTTGCCCAAAGCGGCTTACACTTGCTTCGTGGCTATAAGTGCCAAAAGGGCCCAAAAATGCAACCTTCTCACGCCCTTCTAAATTGCGAGAGAGTGAGAAAATCTCATAAAAAATCGCCTCAATCCCAGCCCTGCTTAGCTTTGAGCCATCGCAGTGTTTGCTAAGACGTTCTATGATTTGCCTTTCCCTTTCTGGGCGGTAGACTGCGCCACCTTCGTTGCGCTTTATTTCGCCGATTTTTTCTACCGCATCCATTCTACGCTTTAAAATAGCGATTATTTCATCATCACAAGCGTCAATCTGCTCTCTTAATTTACTCAAATCACTCATCTTCTATGCTCTCTAAAAATCTACCTACATTGCCAAAGGTATAGTTAATCGCAGAGCTTCTTACGCCTGCGTTTTCGAGCTTATCCACCTTGCCACTTAGAACAAGGATTGTTTGCATACCAAGTTCTTTTGCGCCTAGCAAATCGCCCTTTGCATCATCGCTGATTATGCTAACTGAGCTAAAATCCATAAACTCAGAGCTTTGCGCCATGCCCTCGTGTAAGTTTTGGTATAAAATTTCTTTGCTGCTTAGCTGTTTGCTCGCTTTTATAAGAGCTGTTCGGTAAAAAAGCTCGCTAGGCTTGCCAACAACTGCTGCTTTTATGCCAGTAGCATACTCTATCATAGAGGCTATTGCCCCCACGCCAGGATATAGTTTGCCATTTTTTTTGTAAGTGCTGGTTGCGTGCATTGCTATTAGTTTTGCGCCTTTTTGAACTAGTTCAATCATCTTAGCAAAATCATCAAAGCTAAACGCGTCATAGCTAGCGATTATCACAGCTTTTGGGTTAGAGAATTCCTGCGTGTAGCCAAGCTCGTCCATGGTCTTTATAAACTGTGGTGCACCAAAAAGCGCAGCAGAACAAGGCTTACAAACATCATTAAGCACGCAAAATGGGTCTATATAAGCATCAGGGCGGATATCAAGGCCTTTGCTTTTTAAATTTGCTAGAAAATCTGAGCTTTTTGCCTTTGTGTTATTCGTGATTACCATGTAGGGGATATTATGCGTGTTGAAGTGGCGGATAAGGTTTTTTGAGCCATAAATCGGGCTTTTGTCGCTATCGCTTATAAGTGTGCCTTGAACATCTACAAAATAAATCATCTTAACTCCTTAAATAAGCCCTTTTTCAAGGCGTATTAAATCCTCAAAACTCTCTCTTGCTCTAATTAGCCTTGCTTTGCCATTTTCTATAGCAATCTCAGCAGCCCTTAGGCGAGAGTTGTAGTTACTAGACATGCTAAATCCATACGCTCCTGCGCTTTTGATTAAGAGTAAATCGCCAGAATTTTGGCTTGGCAGTTCTATATCTTTGGCTAGAAAATCGCCACTTTCGCAAATTGGCCCTACGACATCAGTTTTTGAGGTTTTATCGCTATTTTTGGCATTTAGAGCCACTATTTTATGATAAGCCTCGTATAGGCTAGGGCGGATAAGGTCATTCATAGCAGCATCAACGATGACAAAACGCTTAGTGCCATTTACTTTTTCATATAGCACCTTTGTTAGCAGCTCTCCAGCATTTGCTACTATATATCTGCCAGGTTCGCAGACTATGGTCATTTCTTTGCCTTTTAGTGCGGCTAGAATTCCTTGTGCATAGGTGTAGAGATCAGGCTCACTCTCATCGTCATATCTTACGCCTATGCCACCGCCAACATCAAAAAACTTTAGCTCCACTCCAGCTGCTGCTAGCTCGCTTACAAAATCACTTACAATCATAGCTGCTTCATGTATAGGAGTGATATCAATAAGCTGAGAGCCTATGTGAAAATGACAGCCCACAGGCTCTAAATACTCGCTTTTATGTGCTTTTAGATACAGCTCTCTGGCTCTCTTAATTACCACACCAAATTTGTTCTCGCTAAGTCCAGTTGAGATATAAGGGTGAGTTTTTGCATCTATATTTGGGTTTATGCGGATGCTGATGTTTGCTTTTTTGCCAAGGCTTTTTGCCACAGCTTCTACTCTTTCTAGCTCTGCGCCACTTTCTATGTTTAGCATTAAAATACCGATTTCAAGTGCGGTTTTTATCTCATCATCACTTTTGCCCACACCTGAAAATATAATTTGATAAGGCTTAGCCCCAGCTAGCACCGCTCTTTTTACTTCATTTATACTAACACAATCAAATCCAGCCCCAAGGCTTGCTAAAAGCTTTAAAATGCTTAGATTTGAGTTTGCTTTTACAGCGTAGCAAATCAGGCTTTTGTGTGCGCCAAACTGGCTTTTTAGCGCAGTGTAACGCTGCCCAATCTCATCAAAATCATAAATGTATAAAGGAGTGCCAAACTGAGCTGCAAGTGCGCTATAATCAGCATTTTTCATAAATATCACCTTAGATTATATTAAAATCGCATATTTTAGCTAAAAATTTTGGAATTTATTATAAAAAGAGCTAGGAATTCTAGAATTCCTAGTAAATTTTCTTAGGAATTCTAGATTTTGACTGATAAAATGCGCTAGAAATTCTTGGGAATTCTAGAATTCCTAGTAGATTTTCTTAGGAATTCTAGAATTGCAAGGTGTAAAAATGCAAAAGCACCAAGGCGTTTTGCTACCAAAACGGCGTGGTCTATTTGCTTTATTTTTAGCATAAAATTCCCTACATAAAGTAGATTATCGGCACGATAGTTGGGTATTTTTTGATTTTTCTAAATACATGTTTGCGAACTAGCGTGCGGATTGCGTTTTCCATGCCTTTGTGATCGTCAAAGAGCTCGTCTTTTGCTGTGGTTAAAAACTGCTGTGTTATGTCCTCAAGGTCTTTTGTGATGTGCTTTTGGGCTAGGCCGTGGCTGATAACGCGGTTTTTGATTAGTTTGTGCTCGCCTCTATCGATTTGTGCCATGATTACGATCACACCGGCTTCGCTTAGTTGTTGGCGGTCGATTACTACATCATCGCTGATTTGCTTGCCGATTTGATTGTCTATAAAGGTCTTACCGGTTTTTACTGTGCGAGCGCGTTTTAAGTAACGCTCAGTAAGCTCCATTTGATCGCCATCATTCATTAGATATATATTTCGCTCATCTACGCCGCAAGCTACGCCGTATTCTTTGTGGCGCATGATGTGATTATACTCGCCGTGAACTGGCAAGAAAAACTTAGGCTTGATTAAGCTTAGCATTAGCTTTTGCTCTTCTGCGGCTGCGTGACCGCTAACATGAATTTCGCTAAAGTCTTGATACGCTACGCTTGCGCCGTTTTTTAGCAAGTAGTTTAGCACTCTTGATACGCTTGCTTCGTTGCCTGGGATTGCTTTTGCGCTGATTATTATTTGATCTGTGGGCTTAATCTTTATATATTTATGCTCATCAGTTGCCATGCGGTATAGTGCGCTCATGGTCTCACCCTGAGAGCCTGTGGTTACGATTAGCACTTCATTATCAGGGTATTTTGCCACCTCATTTGCATCTATAAAAATATCTTTTCTAAGCTCAATGTAGCCAAGCTCAATAGCAGTCCAAAGGTTTCTCTCCATACTTCTGCCGATCACACAAACCTTGCGTCCGTGCTTAACTCCACGCTCTATTGCTTGATAAACCCTGTGGATATTTGAGCTAAAAGTACTCATGATCACACGACCTTTGGCTTTATCAAACAAGGCATCAAAGGTCTTTCCTACGCTGCTTTCGCTTTTAGTTACGCCTTCTCTCCATGAGTTTGTGCTATCGCTCATTAGCAGCAGTACTCCATCTTCGCCATACGCTGCTAGGCGGTGAAGGTCTGTTGGGTAGCCATCGATTGGCGTGCTATCGATTTTAAAATCACCGGTGTGAATAATCGTGCCAGCTGGGGTCATAATAGCAAGCGCTGAGGCGTCGATTACTGAGTGAGTTATGTGGATAAACTCTACTTCAAACTCGCCTATTTCATAGATCTGCCTTTTTTTTACTGGGCGGAAGTAGCTGCGGTGGCTTTTTAGTCCGTGCTCTTCAAATTTATTGCTAATCATGCCAAGTGGCAAAGGTGTAGCATAGATTGGAAACTGGAATTCCTTGAAAAAATAAGGCATTGCGCCGATGTGATCTTCGTGTGCGTGAGTGATGATGACAGCACGGACTTTGTCTTTGATCTTGCGAATATAGCTAAAATCAGGCACCAAAATATCCACGCCCGGCATGCTCTCATCTGGAAAGCTCATGCCCACATCTACGATAATTGCGTCATTTTCTGTCTCAAAAACAGTCATATTTGCGCCTATTTCGCCAAGACCGCCAAGTGGAGTGATCCAGACTTTTTTGCTAGCATCATTTGCGTTTTTTAGTGGATGAAGGCGTTCTTCGTGGATGGCTTTATTTGCTTTGATTGATTCTTGCATAGCCTTTTGCCAGTCTTCATTGCCACTTAGTTTTATTGTTTGATTTTTCTTTCTATTTTTTGAGCGGCGGTTTTTGCTCTCAGCTTTGGCTGGATTTTGCTCGGTATTTTGGGTGCTTAGAGTAGTGTTCCCAGCGTTTTGGTTGTTTTGTCCTGCCACGGCTTTGTTGTCCCTTGCGTTTTTAGCTGCGGCTTTTGCTTTTGCGGCTGCGTTTTGACGCTCTAAGTTTCTGCGGTGGTTTTTAAACTTTTTTTTCTGCTCTCCGCCTAGTGGTGCCTCCCCGTCAAAGTCACTAGGGCCAAAAAAGCTATCTACTACATTATTTGCAGCGTTTGAGTTTGGGTTTTGGTTATTGTCGTTTTGCATCTCTTACCTCATCAAATATTTTTAAAAATAAGGCAAGATTTAACTCATGGGCTCTAATGCTCTCTTTTATGCCAAGTTGCTCAAAAATGCGTAAAATACGCTCTTTTTGTGCTATGGCTAGCAGGTTTTTTGCTAGGGTTTTGCGTGGGGCAGCAAAGCAGCTTTTTAAAAAGCTCTCAAAGCCTGCTATATCGCAGTCTGGCTCTTTGTTTTTAACTAGCTTTATAACTGAGCTAGTAACCTTTGGCGCAGGCTCAAAGCACTCTGGCTCCACATCAAAAAGCAGTTCGCACTCTCCATAAAGACAAGAGAGCAAGCTAAGTGAGTTTTGCTCTGCGTCTTTAGCGCAAAACTTTTGCGCGACCTCACGCTGGATCATTACTACAAAGCCAGAGCAATTTTTATCTCTCAAGGCTTTTAAAATGATATTTGTCGCCACATAATAAGGCAAATTCGCTGCCAAAAAATAAGGCTGTTTTGAAAGCTCCCCCCAAGCCTTTAAAGCATCTGCGTTTATCAATTGCATTTTGTTTTCTAGCTCGTGGCTAAAACGACTTTTTAAATGCTCTATTAGATCAGAGTCAATCTCAAAACAAACTAACTGCTCGCATTTTGCTAGCAGACCATGAGTTAAATCACCTAAGCCAGGCCCGATTTCTACAATTTTCTTGCTATCGGGAATCGATTGGATGATTTTGTTTTTTATGCTTTCATCTTTTAAAAAGTTTTGTCCAAAGTGCTTTTTTGCCTTGATTTGCATAGGTGCAATTATAAAGACATTGCTTAAATAATGCGTAAATATTTCTAGGGAATTCTAGAATTCCCTGATTAAAATCTAAGGAATTCTAGAATTCTTTGATTAAAATCTAGGGAATTCTAGATTATTCCTTGGCTTTTTGTAGTTCTTCTAAGAATTTACTAAGATCAAAAGCTTTTGATTTTTGTTCATATTTATCCCAATATTCATCAAAGTTTTGGGTGGTTAGTATTCCTTTTTTTTGCGCTACCCAATCAAGCATTTTTGAGTTTATATCTTTGCTGTAATGTCCCAGATCAACATAATTAGCAATGTCATCTGTAAAGCCCATATCATCAAAACCATAGACTTTTAGATTTGGTAGATTTTGATTTAATAAATATTTTAAAAAATATTTTTGGAGTTTTGCGCCTGCAGGGTTTGTTTGAAAAGCAATGGCAGATTTTACCACAGAATATGCCGCGACAATCATTATAAACTCGGTATCTTGATGGTTTTTTATTGGCTCTATTACATCTTTATCAAAAAGTTCTTTAATTAACGCAAGGTCTTTTGGATTTAGTTCGTCTTTGCTGATTTGTTTGTTTTTGATTTTTTCTACTGCACTTTTAGTTTCATTTAGGTTGTAGTCGTTTTTTACAAAGTTTTTAATGCCACCTAGCAAATGCTCGCTCTCGGCAAAAAACGATGCTGGTCTATCAAAATCTCTATTTTCGCAAGACACTTCTTTGCCACTAATAAGCTTAAAAAATGTGCTAAAAATATATGGTAAAAATGTTTTGTTTACATAAATATTGTAATCATTTACCCAGTTTTTGTCATATATCATATCCCACTGTTTTATGGTTAGATAACTAAAGTTATGAAGAGTGGAAACAAATTCGCTATCAAAGGTTGTGATAACTGTATTAATTTTTTTATTTTTTTCAAAAATATAGTCTAAAATGAGTCTTCGTTCCGCAAAACGAGAACCTTCGATTGATATATTTATAAATTTACCGCCGAGTACTTTACTTGATTCTTGAGCACTAGTGTTGACTAACATAGATGATCCAAAAATTAAACTGTCATAGTCGCTGTGCTCTATAAATCGTCTAGCGTTATAACGCATGTTTTTATGTTTATATACTTGATTTGGGCAATAAAAAGGTTTATGCCACAGCGCGAATGGATCTATATACCAAACTATGAAAATAAAATAAATAGGAAGAACTATAGTTATAAATAAAAAAAGAAAAACTAAAACTTTATATTTTTTCATATTTATTTTAATTTTGTATCTAGAAAATAATTATAAAGTTTCATTATATCAAAGTTATTAGCCATTTCTTCACACTTAGCTTGCCAAGTATCTATATTTTCTTTGTTTATTTCTCCTATATTTTTTGATATTGACTTTGTGATTTCAGAATTTATAGTTGGTAAATAATGAATCATATCTCTATAGTTTTCTATATCTAATACAAAATTTCTATCATCAAAGCCATAAATTTTTATATTTTTTAGATTTTGATCCAATATGTATTTTATTAATTTATTTT
>OBLI01002652.1_pt1 | contig 14851 bp, 21 predicted proteins | sample 1519701 | NCBI WGS metagenome assembly OBLI01 (sample SAMEA3663005, study PRJEB22513) | pig gut metagenome | biome: pig gut; feature: pig-associated habitat; material: faeces | place: France | collected 2012 | reverse complement strand
TACCAAGTCAGCCTTTAGATTTGTAGCAAAAGTTTCTCCGGTATATCCCTAAGAATCACCTATCTCTCCGGCAGGCGCGAAAGCCCATTCGGTATCTTCTAATATCTCCTCCATAAAAGAAGAAGCATCTTGGACCGCACTTCCGCGTTTATCGTCTAAAGTAAAAGCTACATTATATCCTATTTTTGATAATTCATAGCTAGCAAGCTACTGGCAAGTATATACACAAGTGAGCCTCTCATTATGAGTTTCTTGTGTATTTTTTATAACAAATTCATACCACTCGCCTTTATATTTCAACTTTACTTTTGCTTCATTGAATACATACTTTGCGAGATAGTTTATTTCTTTTTCCCCAGTCTTAGTATTATAATAATAGTTATCTAAGGAGAAGCCAAGTTTGACTTCTCCATATATATCTGTGGTTAGACTAATATTATAAGCTCTACCTTCAAATTCCATAGTGTCCGCGCCAAGCACCGCAAGCATTTTTTCCTCCCAATGTGGAGCAGAGCCATCTGTCGGCGCGAACACATATTTTTCGTCCCATACTTCTAGTAAGTACGGTGTCTTCAAATTCATATACTCACCTCATAGATACTTATAATCATAGGTTATTTTTACATTATCTCCTTTAGTACCGCCAGTGAAAGAAGCCTACAAGATAGAATATTGTCCTAAATCTTGATTGGTAGGAATTTGGAAGAAATTTCCAGCCGTCCAGCAATCATTTATTGGCTCTTTGGTTCCATCTATATGTTCAATGTATATAAGACGTTTATAGGTATCAATTACCACTTTGCCACTATCTGTAGGAATATCTGTAAGAGTCTAGGAATAAGATGGCTAAGTGCTAGGCGCCCCACTGTCTTCATCCCACTCAAATAGACTTAGAACTAAGTTAGATTGATTTGCTCTAAATTCTAAGGTAAAATCACAAGCTAAGTCTCCTGGATTATATAAGTAAAAGCAATTCTCATCCTTGTTATATACATCATAAGTTATATCATGGTAGGTCTATGCAGGAAGCAGCCTACTTGAAGCAGCCCATTCCTTCACACTGCTAGATATTTGGTCTAATTCTAAGGTATCTCCAGCACCAAACCCTGTCATAGAATAATCTTCTAACCATTTGTGCACACTATATCCAAAAGAATCATAGCATACAAAACCGACCTAGAACTCCCCCTTATAAACTCTCTCACCATAATCATCCAAGAATACAAGAAAGCTAATCTATACTGGCGCGCCTGGCTTAGCATAGTATTTGATATAAGGAGTTTCGTCTAAAATGAATTCGGAAATTCCACTATTTAGCCAACGACGCAGTCCTCTATAATCTTCTTCCGTCATATCGTCAAAAGCAATATTGAAAGTAAAAGTATTCTTATTCTTATTATTGCCAAAGTAAAGTGTCCCATCGCGCCCTATAGTTGATTGAGTAAGGTCTTGGAACTCCGGAGATAGGTATCGTTGATACCTATCTCCATTAGTTACCGACTTTATTCCAAACTAAGAGGAATGGATGCCTGCATAGGTAAAACCTACGTAATCGTCTTTCTAAATTACACCGCGCATTATCATCTACCTCTCTTTAGTATATTGACATTACGATACTCAGTGCTACGGACGATTTCATCCTTTACTTTAGCTATCGCTTGGTCAATGTCATAATCTTTACCTATACTACCGATTGTGATGTCGATAGTGCAATCGCCTATTCCTTGGAAAGTAGAACCAGAAGTTGTGCCAGAAAGACGTTCAAGAGATTTTGCAAAGGAACCAATTAGGGAGGTTTGGTTAGCATTAAGGAAGGCTTCGGGTTTAGACTTAGTGCCATCAACCCACGCAGGACCGGTATAATCAACCATACCACCAGAAGCATAATGGTTAGCTGGATGGCCAGCTCTTCCGACACAGCTACCACTGCAACTAGAACGACAAGCACTAGCGCAAGAACCTGAACAGGTTTGGTAGCAACTTGAAGCGCAAGTAGCAGCACAGTGAGCATTACATTGATTATTACAAGTTCTTGATTGAGAAGGTTTGGAAGAGCCGCCTCCACCGCCGGAGCCGCCTCCACCGCCTCCTCCACCACCAATATTTACAACAACAGTAGGACTAATACTACCCACAGCCTATACGACAGCCGCTGTAGCCTAAGTCAATCCATCCGTCATCATCTTGGCGATGTATTGAGTCGCAGTTACAATTCCTTCTCCAAGATACTCAACATACTTATTGAGACTCCCAATCTAAGGCCCCCATTCATCAAGCATCTTCTATCTTTCTGCGTCGCTGGCCTAAAGATAATCTTCTCCTTGCATCAACTTAGCTAATATAGCTTCGTCTCCCTAAGCAATTATCTCCTCAGCTTCCTTTATATATGCTCTAGTTTCAACATACTCGTCAATCTATTTCTGCATCATATCGAGAGTCTCACTATGACGTCTCTCATCTGCATCCATCTAATCTTCGAGCTACTACAGCATATCATCAACCTACTAGTCTGCTAACTCCTACTGGGCATTAGCAATTTCTTCCTATAGGCTTTGTATCTCACTTGAATAGCGCCCGGACGTATCGCGCTGAAGAAGAGAAAGTCTCTTCTACTTCTTACTCAAGTCCTCATAGCTATTAGCCTTATCTCTAGCATCTCTTTCCGCTTCAATATTCTTTCGGACAGCATCGAGATAGTCTTGAGACTACTATTCAAGCTTCTCATAGAATTTTTCCTTTTCTTCTAGAGCCTTCTCGTCTTCTCTCTGCAAGATATCGGTCAACTACTCTAGAATATCTATATAGTCGTCGCGCCAGCCTTCCCACAAGTCCTTTAGCTCTTTCTTATAATCATCAAGCTCTTCATTCAGGTCGGTCTAACGTCCTAATAAATCATCATAAGCATCAATCCAATCGTCTAACTCTTCGACAGTATCACCAGTCAAATTGAAGTAGGCTTCGTTTAGACGAAGTGACCCATCTTCTGCAAAGTCAAGATAGGCTCCCCACTTCTCCATGCCTTCTTCCTGCATATATCCAAGTTGTCGATTTACTTCATTGAGGTAAGACTGGTTGGCGCCGATTACTCTCTTATATTCTTCTTCCTAGGCACTTAGGTTATCTCTAACTGCGTCTTTATCGCTGAGAATATCGAGTTCGCGCTCTAAAGCTTCAAGGGAATGAGTATATTGGTCTACGGTTTTGATGTAGTTATAGAAGGGGTCTTGGCCGAAGGTCGCGTTGTTTTCTTTTTCAGAACCTCCTCCGCCGGAAAAGCCGCCGCCCATTCCTTTTAAGGCGCCCATGGTTGCCATTTGATTAGAATAATTGAGGAGCTGTGCTCCAGACATGCCATTATATTTCTATCCTGCTAAATAAGCAGCTTTTGCATTGGCCGCTTCGGCATAACAAGATGCGGCGCTCATAGCTCCCATTGCATCAGCACTTAGGGCGCCAGCGCTCGTTATAATTGGCGTATTATTATTGAGCATCTTCTCATAAACAAGCTAATCAATTCCAATACCAGCAGCCTAGGCTTGTAAATACATTTCCGCTAATGCCTAACTACTCATATCTAAGCCAGTAGTATTGCCAAATTCATCAAGAACGCCGCCATAGGTGTCGCGGAAATCTTCCATCGCACCTTTTAGGTTATAAAATTCATCAGTAAATTTTTCCGTATTACTTAGTACTCCGTCGTCAAGGATATCTGAAAAATCAATATCCTCAACTTCATCCCAAACATCTCTAGAAGCGTCGGCCATATCTTCAAAACTAGCATCTAATGTATCACTAAATTTATTAACTATTTTACTCTATTTTTTTGCTTCAGCGCCTAAATCATTTATATAATTTACTGCTTCATCAATCTTTGTTGGAAAACCATCTGTTTTGAAAATTTCTGCTAAATCAATTTGCCCGTTCTTTATCGCATCATAAGCCTCAGTTGATAATTGACTTACAAATTGATTTATATCTTGCTGTTGATTTAAGTTGTCAGTCAAGCCGATAGCATTATAAGCTCCTTCAGCATTTCTTAGAATAGAGCTGTTAGCTGTAGTCATTATTCCAGAAGTGCCATAAGTTCCAACACCATTGTTGTAGGAAACATTTGAAAAGCCATAATTTTCAGCCAAATTTCCAAAATTTCCTCCAAAAACAGACTTTAGTTCTTCTGGCATATTATTCCATAAGTCCACTAAATATTGGAAGAGCTAATCGTAATATTGCTACATAGTAGAAACATCATCTGGAGAGAATGAACCTAACATTCCCATTGCTAGATTATACTAGCTCTAATTACCGCCAGTAGCATCATCCCAATTGAAGGTTAAGAGCTAATAAATCTAAGCTTTCATCTTATCAATTTCTTCTGGTAATGTCGTTTCATCAATAGAAAACATACTTGAATTATTGATAAGTTCTACAAGCCAATTACTATCAAAACCACTAGCTAAATCATCTTGCCAATATTCATCAAACTATTTAGCAAAATTAAGTAATGGAGTTCGTAAAACGTCGGATGCCTATTCAATCTATTTATCAATTGAAGCTATTTGAGCATCCATTATATCATAATTACTAAGTCCTTCAGTAACAGCCTAAAGAGCTTCAGACATCTATTTTCTAAGGCTATCTGGAATTTCACTATTTTGAATTTCCTTTATCAGATAATCTTTATATTCTTCAAAAACTTGTATATTCTCTGAAGTTATTTTCTAGAAAGTCTTATTCTAATCATCTATCAAGTCATTGCTAGAAAATCCCAAATCACTACGATCAGTCACAAAATGCGCCACTGTGCTTGCCATAGTGTTCAAAGATGTACTTCCCATTTTAGCGCCAGATAGAAGCTCTTCTCTCTATTTATAGAGATTTTTCATATTGTCTATCGCGCCTTGAGTGGCCTTATCATCCCATTCACTAGTAGCCTCAATTGCAGCTATTTGGGCTTCTTCTTTCTTTTTAGCAATAACTTTATCAAGCAGGTCAGCCTATTCACTCAGTTTTTGGTTTATTTCTTCATAATTAGAAGCAATGCCCATATCAATAAGTTGCTGGCATAAATTTTTATACCCTTCGTATTTTTCAGTAGTAAGACTTATATTATTACCATAGGCATCTACTCCCTTACGTAACTCTTGCCATGTAGCAATTGTTTCCACCTATCCCGTGCTATCATTTATATCAGTAAAACCATCTTTTATTATAGATTGAATTCCTTCAATCTCTTCTGCGGTCTTTTGCAATTCATCTGCGGTAGACTAAGCGTTAGAAGTTAGTCCCTCAAAAGCTTCTGCACGAACTTTTTTGATAGTAGCTAAATGCTTAATAAGGGCTATAATACCTACAATAAGGAGTGAAATTCCTCCCGTTGCTAAAGCTGTAGCAGTTCCGGCGCTTACTCCGGCCGCAACCAGCTTAGAAGATAAACCCCCAATTAGTTTCCCAAGTATTGGAATAGAAGTAATTTGCTTCTATAATATTGCAGAAATAGCTTGGCCACTTGTCATTGCTCCACTAGACTACCCAATTAATTCTGCCATGGCTTTAGACAAATTAGCTGTATTTTCTTTAGTATTACTAATCTAGCCAGTCAAAATTTTAAAAGTATTAGTGGTATTGCCAAAAATAGTTGATAATGTTGTGCCGCCCTCTCCTAATCCAGCGACTTCCATACCGAGACTACTTAGAATACTACCCAGCGCGCCGCCAGTAATTTTCAAAGCTCCAAAGAGTAGCACTGCCTTACTAATTGAGCTGCCCCCTTCGCCCAAAGACCCGGTCAAATCATTCACTAAATTTAGAAGCGTAGTAAGTATATCAACCGCGCCTTTTATTACGCTCTAGTTAGCAATACCAGTTGTAAATTCTGTCCAAGCATTCTTCAGCCCATTCAGCTTGCTCTCTAAGCTGTCTAAAGTTTTTCCAAACTACTCGTTATTTGCGCCAGCAGCATCTGTTGCATAGCCTAATGTTTCCATCAAACCATTATAGTCACTAATCATAGCTAAGAAACGAGACTACTGGCGAGAACCAGCCGCTTGAGTCGCAATATCTTTGAGTTAGTGTATCTAGCTCATTCCAATGAGAAGATAATTCAATAAACACATCATCCAAATCTCTCATTTGGCCTTGGCTATCACGCAATGCAACACCAGCTAAGCGCAAAGCTGTTTCAATTTTATTTACATCTATCTCAGTACCTTCTTCATCAGTACCAGTATTCACGCCTTGGGAAACAAGCTTTTTTACTTCGGCAAATCTTGCAACAACGGTTTTTAATGATGTACCTGCTGTTTCAGGTGCTTCTCTCGTTGTCGCAATTATCTGTGTTAAGAAACCAGCCGTAGTTTCCAGTTCCATTCCCGTGCTATGTGCAATAGATGCAACCTTACTCATAGCTATGGAAATTTCTTCTGTATCAGCCGCAGTTTTAGCTGCCAAATTAGAATAAACATCCATTATATGAGAAAGGTCTTGATAAGAAAGACCAAATCCTTTTACAGCACTAGTCATATAGTCTGTAGCACTAGCATAATCAATAGCAGCAACACGAGCTAATTTCAAAGTTTCAGTAGTTGCTGTCATAACATCATTAGTGCTTAGACCTTGCTAATAGTATAGTTGAGCGACTTGATACGCGCCAGCTATTGTGCTACCAGTCGCATTTGCCATCTACGTATAAACATCAATCTAATCCCATAAATCTTGTGTCGTCATATCTGTAACGACAGCAATTGAGTTCATAGCTTCGTCTAATTCCTTTACTGCATTAAAAGCCGCTCTAATTGAATTACGAAAAATATCCATAATTCCAGCCAAAGTTGTAAAACGAGCAAAAGACTAAATTACTTGCTCAAGTTCACTTTTACTTTTAGCCGCCGCATTTGCGCTCTCGCGCAATCCTTCATTAGCAGTTCTTACCTATTCTCCTGCACGCTAGCCATTTTCTCCTAGCCTCTACATTGAACTAGCTAACTAATCAAAAATAGCTTTTTGTTTATCATCAAGGCTTTCCCTAAATTCTTTTAGCTTCTAACTAGTTTCTGAAATATATTGCTAACTATTCGCACCAAAAGCATTTCCTATAGCAGTCTGAACATTCTTTAGAGTTTCTAATTCCTTTTCAAGTACCGTAGTGTCAGACCCACCGGCCTATATCTATTTCTATACCTTAGTAATTGCATCGCCCAAAGTATCCATATAATTGCTTAATGCGCCTATATCTCCTTGAGCAACAGAACTAATCATCTAATCAAATTTGTCTTTAATCTAGCCCTAAGATAGTGAATTAGATACTTGCTAAAAAGTCGGAAGCAAAGACTAAATATCCTTCTTCATGGACTCTACTTGAGACTTCAAATTTGCCTAAGTAGATGGCCCAATAAGCTGACTGAAGGAGCGCGCAGGGCTATCTCCACCGACTTCCTTTATTTTATCTCGTAATTCAGTAAACTACTTTCCAATTTCTTCAATGTTATTTCCTTTCCAAGGTTGCTATAACATTGAAATAAAGTTTTTTAATTGCCCCTATATTTCAGGTAAATTACCAAACTTATCTTGAAGCTTCTGGCCTAATCCGCCAACGCCGCCTTTCCCCATCGACGTTTGAATAGCAGCCATTGTCTCTTCAATCTATTTACGAGTATCGGAACCATAAGCGTCATTGACTGCGCGCCGTATGTCTTCATACATCTTAATATTAGCTCGCGCGCCCGCCAAGTTTTCTTGCTGTTTTGCCGCATTATTCTAAGTATCTTTTATTTCTTGATTGACTTCTTCAATCTTTTTAGCCAATCCTTCATATACTTCATTATATTTCTGTCCCGCAGCATCAAGGTCGCCCTCTTTAATAGCTTTAGCCGCATCAGAAAGAGCTTTCCCATAATCCCGAAGTCCAGCAGCATTAAGATTTTTTCCGCCTTCTTTCAAGGCTGTCATTGCCGTCTTTAGTTTAGTATCTAAGCTGTTAGCTAAATCTTCAACTTCTTTTCGATCTTTTTCTAACCCACTAAGGTCTAAAGAACGACGTAAATCTTTTTCTCCAATCTTTTCCCAATCAGCAAGTAGTCTTGCAATAGCTTTATCTAGATTCTAACTTGCAGAAGTAATATCATTTAATTCTTTAACGCTAGCTTTTCCGGTAGCGCCAACATCTAACTTTTCAAAATAATTAGAAAAGCTTTTTTCTAAGTTCTTGAAATCTGTTTCTAAATTACGAGTAAGCCCTTCTCCAAGCTTTAGATTTTTGAACTAATCTCCTAAAGCCTTGAAGCTCTACTAAGCAGCACTTACATCAGCTTTTACTCTCGCAATTACTTCAACAACATTTCCGCTAGCCATAATTCACCACCTAATAAAAAATCAGTGTTGACAATAGCCAACACTGATTATAAATCTTCATCTATGTCCTAAGACAAGATAAGCAAACTACTTACCACTTTATGTCCTCTTTTCCCGGTTGGATAGCCTTCCCCATAAAAAGTCCCAACAGCAGGACTCGCGGCCTAACCCAACTACATAGATAAACCAGATTTCAATTTCAGCCTTGGAATTGTCAATATTCCTGTTACTGTTTCACCTGTATTATCGTCCTTTAATCTCGTTCTGCCCTCTAAGCGCAAGAACCCATTAGTAAGTGGAGTTCCTATCTTTATTTCATAGGATTTATCCTAATACTTACTGTAGTAGTCTGAAATTACTTCCACATATGGTTCGTTTATTGTAATTTCTTTTCCTTCTACTACATAATCTGTAATCTATTCACCTGTCTTCTTATTATAAAGAAAAAGTCCTTTCCTTTCCGGAATAGCTAATAAAGTAAATTTTCCTTCTTCATTACTTTCATCTTCTTCATAATAAGGTACTAACTACTCGCTTGAAGCTTCTTTAGTAGCCATATGAGCATTTAAAAGAATTGAAAGCTATGTTTTAGAAAAGACCCCCTAAGTAAAGGTAATCTCTATACTTTCCGTATCATCCCATACAACTAGTTCTCGATTTCCAAAACCTCCGCGCGCAGCAATATAACTTTTATCTTCTTTGAGGCGCGCAATCTATATTTTGTCAAAACGACCAATAACTTGGCCTTCTTTGACTCTTACTCCATTTATCTCGGTATCAGTATAAGCTTTCAAAACTACATCATAGAGTTCTTTTACGCCTAAAATACTATTATCCTCCATAGATACCTCCTTTATCCTCTTTTTATATGTAGCAACTTCTATATAAGTGCTTTGAAAAATGTAAGCGAAAAGGGATACCTAATTAGGTATCCCTTTATATCTTATATCTTATACTGGATAAGATCCATCATCTTACCGTCTGCATTACGAAGAACAGTAAGGTTCATGTTAAAGGTAGACGGATCGCCTTCAGCTTGCAGGGTAATGGTATTCTCTGCGGAAATCTTTGCCTTATAAATAATGAACTGGAAGAACTCATCTTCACCACTTGCTTCATTACGAGCATAAGTATCACCAACAAACCTATAGGTGCCAGGGAAGTGAGCTGCATCAATCTCGATAGTGCGGCAAGCACTAGGAGTAATAGTGTACTGGCCAATAAAACGCTGGCCAATCTCAGGCGCGCTGTCGCTAGCCAGAACAGAAGCACTACTACTAGCATTCTCAAGGAACCATTTTACAGCAACACCAGTAGTATCAGTGCCATCACTAGTAACAGCATAGCTGCCATCACTTTGCCTATAAACTTTCTAAGACAGAGCGTCAGTGCTAGTAGCAAGATAGTTAATAGTCTTAGTAATTCCACCGGTAGGAATAGTAGTATTAACAGAAGAATTTGCTCCACCAAACATCATAGACATAGATTTTGGGCTAAACAGAGCATCTTCAATTGTGACGTTAATATCTTTACCAAAGTCCCAAGAAACGAGCTTAGCATTACCTTTACCACCAGTTGCATCGGCACTAGAAGCAGTCTGCTCAATAGTACTAACCTTTAGAGTATCAAGATAAAGAACAGGATAATCCGGTTCGCCCATCTCATCAAGGTGGTATATAGTAACGTCAGCGACTTCTTTTATACCATAGCGGTCTAATATACTCGCCATATAAAAACCTCCAATAATACGTATTATTTAGTTATCTAAATCTTTGACCCAATACGAGCCATCATTATCACCTTGCCCTCCTGCGAGAGCAACAGCGATTTTGGTTTCATACATATCTTTTTCGGTATATCGAGCCAAAAGCATCTTAGTTGCCGCAAAAGATATCTTACCTATATTCAATGGGTTTATTCCCATATTCATACAACAAAGAGAAGTCAATAAAGTTGAAAACTCTTTAGTTGTATTTTTATTCTATTTAGCTTTTACTTTATCACGCTTTCTTTGAAGAGCCTTAAAATGCCTAATACGCGGATTTTCGTTTGAGTTAGGAGGTTCTACAAGCTATTCCCCAATGGCCGCGCGCACAGCATTCTAAAAATCAAAGAAATTATCTTTTGTTAACAACCTCTATTCTACTATATCTCCAACAGCAATTGACTATATATCATAGAGAATCGTAATTTTTTGATGGATAAAAACTTCAAAAGCTTTTTCAACCATTTCCTTTATTTGGGAAGAGAAAGCGGTTAAAGTAAGCAAAAAAATAAAAGGCGTGGGGACCTCTGCTTCTTTTATCCCTTCAAAATCATCTTCCAAATCTTCTTGGGTTTTTGTAAGCAAATTTGCATATACTGAAAAAGTATCAAACCCAATTTTCACAATATCCTCATTTAGAGGAGGGTATACCAGACATATATCCTAAAACTCAATAGGATATGCAAAAAAAGCATCTTCAGTATACATTAGTTAAAATTAGTAATTGAAAAGTCAATATAATAACAAGTCATCTGCTCAGTTACCATTTTTAAGGCAAAATCACCTGTCTATATTGTTCCTAATCCATTTATCTTTTTATTTGAAAGAGCCTCTTGAAGTTCGCCTAAAATAAGAAAAGGACGTAAATTATCACTCTTTATTATCCAATTAGAAATAGGCACAAAAACATAACAACGAATTGCAATCTCACGAAATTCTTCGTTCTGCTTATCTCGCGCGCCACTCTATACGACTAAATTTACTACACTATAATCTAATTCAGAAGGATTATATTTCGGTATCATTCGTATCTATTTTTCTAAAAGAATAGTAGTATCTTCTATATCAGGTTGCCCAAGAGGATCTTTTCCTGCATAATAAAGTAGCTTACAAAGAGTCTAGTCTGCTAATAAGCGCTTTACTATTTTTTGTAGATTACGTCCTAAATCTGCACAATTTCTTACACCCATAATTAGTCCCCCTAAAGCCAAAACAATTCATCATTATCTTTATTACCAGGTATTTTATCTGTAGGTTCAGCGTCTGTGCGCAACTGGGTTTCTTTTAGACTAAAATATTCAACCCCAGGCGTCGAACTCAAATCATATCCAGTAACATAATAACCTTCTCCGTCAATCACTAAGTAATCTTGACGTTTTAGATATTTTGTTTTAGGCATAATTATATGGGTTTCTTTATTTGGATCTTGGTAATTAGACATTTTAGCGGTAGAGCGAACAACATCATAAATAATCCTATCCATCTTTCCGAAAAAATATCCCCAAGATTCTTGCAAATTCCCATCTCTATCATACCAGCTAATAAGATGGGTCATTCGAAGCATTAAATATTTATTATAGCCTTTGGAACGAGTTTCTCTCTCATACCAGACCATCCAATAAGAATCTTCACAATTTTCTCTCGGAATATTGAAAATTGTGCCATTCTCATATTTTTTATCTAAATCGACTAAAAGCCACTAAGTAGCCTCAGTTTCGTCCTATTTATTTGGCTCAAGCGTTCCGACAACAGTGCCGCAATCATCCTCAAACTCAACTCTATAAGTTGAACGATTCTTATAACGTTCAAAGTCGGCTGCGCGCCTACCTTGCACCCTTTCAGCAAAATTATCGCCATAGCGATTTAACCGCAAATTGTATACATCACTAAAGTAGTCCATTACTTTACCTTAGATAATAAATTCATACATTCAAAAATCTTAGAGCGAAAATATTCATATCGAACAAATCTTAGCTAATTCATATTATGAGATAACTCATAATAGTTGATAGTTTTGTGCTTGTCATCAAACCCATCAAGTTCAATTAGTAAAGAATCCAAAAACTTTTCCCACTCACCCTTTTTTTCATACTCACATAGTAATCCATAAAGTTTATTTTTGAATGAATTTATATAAGCATCCCAAACTTCCTTTTCGTACATATTAGCCACCTGCCAAATTGCGATAAGGAAAAGGCTTACCATTTATTGAACGATAATATTTCGACTCCGTTTTTTCTACAGAGGCTCTTTCTGCTGAAAGGTGTTTTGTAAGTTTATCAATTAAATTAGCCTATGAAAAATCAGCTTCTGCATAAAGAGGCCGTAAATGGTCAACGCTATCAACACATCTATTCAACCATTCAATTTTCATATAAGAAGCTAATATCTAAATCTCTTCATTTTGAAGTTCATTCAAGAAACCATCATCATCTCTTTCTAACGAGATACGAGGGAATTTGAACTGAGGTATTGCGCCCTCTAGTATTTCTCTCATATCTTTTGCTACAGATAGTTCATCCCACAAACTCCATTCATCTTCCAGAATTTTACTGGTAAAAGCATCATAGATTTTTTGGTAGGAAGTGCTCATAACATCACTCCTGACTTGCTTTATCTCTATAAATACCCTTATCTATATTTACATGAAAACGGTTTTCAAGAGCTTCAATCTTCTTATCATCACGAAGGCGAAGAGTAATAGCCCAGTCGCAAAGTTCTCTGCCCTGCTCTTCAGGAAGCACTTCCAAAGTTTCAAGAAATTCCTCAATAGGCGCGGAGACAATAAGTCTCTTCAATTCAGTTTCTGTATAACGCTTATAACGAGTAGGTATTTTTGCATCTTCATCTTCAAGCCCTAAATCTTTAGCGGTCTGGAGGTCTTGAATATAAAGAACACCACTCTCAATCATGTTCTTAAAACCGGGGTCATACATAGCCTCTTCCATTATCTCAGCAGGAAAAGTAACGACTTGCCCTTTAACTGTCCATTCACGAGAAAAACCCAAATTTTGAAGAAAAACTCCAACAGTGCCATCAACTTGGCTAATAACTTTTATTTTCTTTCCATCCATAATAGAATCTCCTTTTACTCTTAGGGGAGTATTTCTACTCCCCTTATTATATTATCTTTACTTCTTAGAAGCCATAGGGATGACCAGCGGTATTAGTAATACCCTGATTCTGGTAAATACCCCAGTTATTATAGGTGATAATAGCCGCACCCATCTTCTTATAGAAGTTGATTTCCATAGACTGGTCACGGTTAGTAGTAGTCCACATCTGAGTAGCACCCTCAAAAACAAACTTTACAACCTTCTCACGGCCAGTAGGAAGGACATAAGCAAACTGAGGATTCAGCCAAGTCTTATCATTATTTCCATCAATGTAGCCCTGTGGAAGCTCAACAATAGGAGTACCACGGAAAATCTTAATACGGCCATTCTTATGAATAGCTTCAATATCATCAGGACTATAGATACCCTGTGCTGCCCCAGCCATAGGAGGAACGATAGCATCAGGACCCATAGCGTCAATAAAGTCATCGCAAGCAAGAATAACAGCGCTTTCGTCGTAACGTTTCACTGTATTAACAAGCTTTTGCATATGAGCAGCGTTAAAAGTACTATCAATATACTTATTCGCGCCAGGACGCTTAGTATTATTGATACTCTCCATCAGGCAGTTGCAAATCTCAAGATAAGCAGCATCCTCAAGACCTTCAAGAATGATATCCATAATATCACTCATGGACTCTGAGCCATCAAGGAAGCGTTCAAAATCAATAGTACCAGCAGAACCAACAGCCTTAACAGGAACCTCAAACTCAGTGCTATCAAGACGGAAAGTCTCATATACACCACTCAGACCAACGCGAGTAATGAAAGCCTTCGCGCGGTTCTTACCTGTTTTCTTGTGGAAGAGAGTCTTCTGCCCTTGAGGAACAACACGCACCTCAGCAAACATAGACATACGGTCAAGAGCTTTCTTAGGCACGACATCGTCAGCGGTAGCAATGATAATCTCAAAAATATCATACTGATTACGCATGAACTCATTGATAGAACCGCACATTGCATTTATCTCATCATGCAGAGCATCATTGACATTCTCATTAGAAAAATTAGCGGGAGCAGTACCTCTGGCTGCGTGAAGAGCTAATTCCTTTATTTCTTGTAAAGTAGCCATATTCTTACCTCCCTTCAATTAACCAATGACCTGAAGCTTAACAGCTTTCTGGCCATCAGGCATAGTGTAATACTTTACAACCTTCATCTTCGGGCCAACGGTAGGAACCGTAGACTTCAGGCAAATACGACCAGAAGCATCCTGACCGCCATAAACAGCAGTAGTGCCGCAAGCAGCAAGAGCGCTGTCAAGCGCGGAAGCATCGGTATAAGCAGAACTATCATAGCATAAGCAGTTAGTAGTGAACAAATCACCAACAGACAGATAACCCATACGAGGATAGAAACCATCGCTAGGAGCCAGCTTGAAATTCTTCAAACCAGGATGTCTTTCGTCATACATATGCTCGGTAGTATAATTGAGAGCCACAGGCAGAGTGCCATCAACGGGCTTCTTAATAACGTTATTAGCCTTATCAACTGCAAGCAGCATACCATTCTCAGCAGGTGCTTTATCAGTGAAATCAGCGGTGCTCAGCGCGCACTGAGCTTCAATACGGCCATCTCTGCGGAAAGCAACATTGTTTAGCTCTAACTGGCCATATCCTTCATA
>OBLI01002650.1_pt1 | contig 14858 bp, 16 predicted proteins | sample 1519701 | NCBI WGS metagenome assembly OBLI01 (sample SAMEA3663005, study PRJEB22513) | pig gut metagenome | biome: pig gut; feature: pig-associated habitat; material: faeces | place: France | collected 2012 | reverse complement strand
CTTTTTCTTCATCCGATTCAGTTCAGCAAGATTAGATTCCTGCTGATGCTCGAGCTTCTTATGATAATACACCCGAACAATAGGAGCTACTTCAGGATCAGTGAAATAGTTCCGAACCGGAGTCTGACACTCCGGGCAAATAGACGAGATATGATCAAAAGCCAGATCATACTCCTCATACTGATCCAGGTCAACCTTGAATTGGCACTGACAAACAGGGCATGTGAATGTTGTATATTTTACAAGATGTTTTATATCACCATTCTTAATGATCTCCATTAGTAAATCCTCCTTAGTTCGTCAGTTTTCTTTCAGACAGTAATTGGAGTCTGCAGCGCTCAATCAGAGCATTGATAAACTCCTTACTCGGAACAGCAATGTCTGAGATATTCAGATTCTCAAAGAAAGGATCATCCATCCTTTCAAAGATAATCCGATAGGTGAACTGATGAATCACATCACCAGTTCTCCAGTTAACCACGACTCGATCGTGGTTACGAATTTGATACCAAATCCATTCAGTTTCAGTAAGATATCTGCACTTACCACTTGCAGTGGATAAATAGTAAAGTGCAGCAAGAAATTCAGTGATATTCACATTACTGATATATTTCTCACCATTGATAAGTTTCTCCATAGCAGGAGAAATTTTCTTCTGATAGAAATCAGTACTACGGGAAGCCGTAGTATAATACCAAGCTGCGGTATTATTGATTGCAGTTTTATATGCAATCTTAAACAGGTCAGTATTAGTGACCTGAACGCTCAGAGTTTTTGTGTTTTTCATTTATCTTCCTCCCTAAGCTCAAAGTATTCAGGATCTTCAAGAAGTTCCTCCCGAGTCTTGAGCTTATAATCCTTAAGATTGGTAACAATCCTCAATCCTGTATTTTCATTTTCACTTGGAGTGAATTCTCCAAGTGCAATGTATATACTTCGCTTCTGAATATTATCAGAATATCGGAAGTATACATTACCGATTTTATTCCGGATTTTGCTCATAGCGAGCTTAAACCCGACAATTCGGTATTTGATTTCAGCTTCTGCCATCACTCCCTTATCCGGAAAGAATACATATTCCTTCATTTCGGGAATGTTATTGATCTGATTGAACAAACGCATATATGCGTAGTCGATCGGAGTAAATTCAGTGATCGTACTGATTCTCTTGATGAAACCAGTATAACCAAATGCATTGAGCATATTTACTGCAGCGGTATAATATGCACTGATATAATCAGCTTTTGTCTGATAGTCTTTCCGGGCAGGGAGATTATCCCTGATGATGCTATATCTGCTATACAGATCAGCATACTCTCTACGCTGCTCGTTCATAAAGTTAGTATAAGTCATTTTTGTTCTCCTTTCCTTACATTGCTGCCAAGTCGGCAGTAATCATGTCGATTTCGTTCTGTGTATTCATGATAGCACTTCTGAGGGAAATGCAGATATTGTTTCTTTCAGTACTGGATATACCTTTACACAACCCGGTACCACGGATAGCATCATTGAGCTCCTTCTTGTACTGCGTATTCAGTCGCCTCGCAGCATTCAAAGAACTCTCATACATAGCTTTGATTACATCATTCATAAGTAGTTCCTTTCTGGTTGGTTTTACTTTGCTACCAACCTAGCAAATATTGATTTGATAAGTCTTATTTTGTATTGCTTATCACTTATATAATATATATTCCGAAACTTTAGTATAATCGGATTATTGACAACATTAGTATAATGAATCCATTCTCTTATACTCTTATAAAGGAGTGATAATACATGGCAATTAGACCTGATTATTATATTTTGAATCAGACTCTGGTAGATCCCGATGTCGCTATGAAGCATCGGGAAATCATTTCTGAATCTGCTATTGATTCTCCTAACGGTTGCAGATTATTCACTGTAACCTTTAAACAGGTTTTACAGGATTTTGGTGTTCGTAACTGGAATGGTCGTAGCTATTCTGATAAGATCGTTATGAATGCTTTAAATTCCAATCCATTAATTCAGCATGATTTGAAGATGGGTACTTGGACTGGTGAGTATGGTCATCCCTTGATTGATAAGGGTATGAATGAGCTTGCTCGTCAGATGACGATCTTCCCTCCAAATGCTTGCTGGACTATCAATAAATATTGGCAGGAAGGTAATCTGTTGATGGGTGAATGTACCACTCTTGCTGGTGGTTATGGTGATATGGTCCGTGACCGTATTTTGACCAAATACCCAGCTATGGCTTCCTCTCGTGCTATTGGCGGTACTGATAAGAATGGTAACGTTCTTCCTGGATATACTCCTATTACTTTCGACTGTGTGATTCGTCCCTCACACAAGGTTGCATATCAAGTCAAGGGATCTGAAGTTATGAATGAGTTCCCGATTACCACGCCCACTAAGAATACTATGAGTGAATCTGTGATTATGATTAATCCTGAAAACAGTGAAGCTCTGAAACAGTTCTTGCTGGATGAATCTGCTACTCGTGCTCAGATCTGCACTGTATGTGAGGCCTTGGGTCTCAATGCTGATTCTATGGTTATTGAAGAGAATGCCGTTAAGATCAGCAGAATGAATGAAGACGGTTCTATGGAGACATTGATTATGCCTCTGCAGAAGCTTGTCAATGCATCTTATTATAACCTCTTCAAATAAAAAAGAAAAGACCCCGGGAAATCCCGGGGTCCATCTTTCCTTACCGCTTATTCATGATATCGAACATCATGTGATACATATCGGCGATATCGTCTAATGTAACTGTTTCAACTAATGCAGTATCAGTTTCATTTGCGGCTTTTACTGCAGTGTCGCAGTGATCATTAAACTCCTTCTTCATTTCTTCGAGTTTACTCTTCATCATCCCAGTCTTCCTCATCGTCATCATCATCTTCCTCGATCTTGGCGATGATCTCTTCGATCAGCTCATTAACAATGAGCTTTCCACCATTTACCAGAGTGATAATGGTGAAGGTACCACGCTCTTCCATGAGAGCGATATTGCTGACAGGAAGCGCAACTGTCCAGATCTTACCATCTTCCTTGGTGGTCAATGTGATAAACTGCGTGAACATATTTAATTTCCTCCTTAATTATTAACCAATACGAGTCGCCTTGATCTGGTGACCGTATTTGTTCATGACATATTCCATATCAGGATCATATCTGACATAGATGGGTTCTTGTGCCAGGATCGCCTGGCTATGACAAAGGTGGGCAAAATTGGATAACCAATCCAAGTTCTGCTCATTGATAGGACGTGCTCCTTTCACGTTCGCTGTTGTCATCATTTGTTTATCCTTTCCATTGTTCCGTTTTATTCTTGGGTGGAACTCCCCTTTATGTATACAAACGTCTTATATGAAACTGATAATCATTGCATTTGTATCATTATTATAGTATATATTTGAATACCCTACTATAATCGGATTATCGAAACATCACTATAATAGACATATTCTCTGATTTAAAAGGAGGTTTATCATATGGATGTAAATAACTTCTATAAAGAAGTTTTCGAGCGTACTCTCGGACTTGATGTACTTGGTCTTGAAAATACATATCAAGAGCTTGTTCGTTTAGTAGAAAGTAAAACACTGATTACTTTCAGTCAGTATATTCCTGCATTATATAAATTCAAATTGGATATCTCTAACCCAATGAATGTTGTCCCTGATGAAGTTGGTACATATGGTGTAGAATTCTATATGGATGATCCCGTACTGGAAAAATTTCATCTTCCTATTCTCGGCGTAGAAAAAGTGCAATATAATGGAGATGGTAAAGTAGACCCATATGATCCAAACTCTACCTCATATTATTCCTCCGTTATTGCTTCTCGAAATAACTTGACATTAGATGCTGTATTAATGGGTAGTGAATATACCTATAATAGAACACTGACAGACTTTGCTATGCCTTGGAAGAAGTATCATGAATATCGTGGTGGTAATATTCTGTATCTGAAAAACTATGCATATGAATCTGATGTGGAAGTTACTGTAAAAACGCAGTATCCAAATTTGACTTCTATTCCAGAAGAATACAGAGAGATCTTTATTAAACTTGCCGTATTTGATATTCGTATTTATCTTTGGAACTGGTTACGGTATATGGAAAATATTGTGACTCCTTCTGGTAATTTAGATCTGAAGTTTGATTGGTCTTCTGCCGAATCTGATCGAGAAGATTATATTCGTGAACTGAGAACTAAATCCTTCTATGATCGTGTTGGTCCTCGGTTCTTCCAAGTTGTATAAAAAAAGAAATCCCCGGGAATTACCCCGGGGATTTTTTATGCTTACCATTTATCCTCGTTGTAATGATATAACAGCATGATAATACCAAGTATTAATACTGTATATATTATTTCAACCATAGGATTTCCTTTCATTTACATAATGTAGTTGCTCGACCTACAATATATAAATGTTCACTCTTTTGTAATTTCTCCAGTACCTGGATAGATAATATCTATCGTAGGAGAATCATCTTTGTACCGAATATTAAATTCCGGTGACTTATTATAGTAGTGATCCGATAGGCAGAAGTATCCACCACCAGCTCAACAACAGCACATTGAGTAGCTTACAGAAGATAAACAAAATAGCAGTATTGAATGCTACTCTGCTTTGAATCAACCAAGTGAATACACCTTTATGGTATATTTCATATTCATTGAAGCTCATTGAATATATCCTCCTCATCAGTAATTTGACTGGCCTGATATGCCAGAATTTCAGGGGTGATACGAGGGCCATAATTTCGGCTCGTATTTTTATCGCATTCTCTCATCAATCTGTTAAATACTCTCTGTTCTCTTGTTAACTTGAGATACATAAAGGTAAAACAAATCAGAAGAGAAATTGCCCAGAGAACAAGTATAATAGTAGGAAGCAATACAAAGATCAACTTCCATGTGATTGCTTTTGTGATAGCCAAAATTGCGAAAACTACTTGTGTAATTACAAGTATAGTGAGTATTGTCATTCCAATGGGAGTGATCTTGAGTGTGAATTTCATATTGCTTCCTCCATATGTATTTCATTAGTTTTGTTGATGCATTATTCACTTTTAAAAAGAGAAGGCCTGGATTTTACTCCAGGCCTGTATCTCTTATTACTTTTTCTTCTCCATCCGGTAGATACTATTCATACCGGTAGAGGTTGGCTTAAGAAGAATGAACCCTTCCTCATCTCTGTATTGACCATCAGGATCAGGTTTCATATTGATTCGATCAGCATATGTATCATAATCCCGAGCGATCTTTTGCAAACCTTTGCCTGTGATATATTTCTCTACACGAACTGTTCTCTGCGTATACTCATCGATTGTAGTCCGCATAGTCATATATCCTTTATTGATAGCATGCTGAGAAGGCATATTCTTCTTTCTGGGACTCTTGAGCAGATAACCAGTGTCTCTAAGGAACTCCATGAGTTTATATTGACCCATGTTATATCCAGCAGATGAAAACATCTTTGCAGCAGTATCAAGAGTATATTCTCTTGTGGGATCAGCAACAAACTGAGAGATTACTGCATCTCGATTCAGTTTATTGATCTTCTTTTCGAGAGATTTGATATACTCTTTGTCAGCAACTGCTCGCTGAATAACAGTGTCAACAAAAGCTTCAGGATTCTCTTTTACTTTTTCTGAATCCAATTCGCTTTTCTCATAGACACCAGTTCTGTAGATAGAAGGATAGACCTCATACCGTAACCAGTTGCGGATCTCTTTTGCTTTGGGCATTCGAGAATTCATAGTGAGATCGGTTACCCCATCAAAGGAAATTAAGGTAAGTCTATGAGTATAGTTAGAACCAGGCACATTTGTCATTACTGTCATTTTATTACTATTTTCAACTTGTTCAGAAATTGCAACTTTTGGATGCCTATATTGTAATATATTAGCAACTTCTATACCAACAAACCATGGCTCATCATTAATATATACAGCACGAATATCGCAGTTTAAATCTTTGTGATGAAAATTTTTGAATGATGTATTATTAATAGTTAACATTTTTAAGTTCCTCCTAATTATTAAACCTAGTTAGCCATTAACTAACTAGGTTTTAAATTTTCAAATTAAATTTAAAAATCATGCATATCAATAATATACATGGATTTATGTAATAATTTATAAACCAAAGGGACGATTCAACCCTTTGCTTTTATATCATCAATTATTTTTAATATACAGAAAATCCTCTCGTATGCGTAGCGCATACGAGGTTTAAAATTTTAAATGTTATCACAGCTCCTCTCGCTTAAACTTTAACCAAGTTTATTTATAGTAGAAGTTAATAAATACTTCTAATCATCTCATCAAAATAATATAAATTTAAAACTATCCTCCTCTACATTATATTCTATATATAATATATATTTCAAATATATTTACTTATCGGAAGAAAAAAAAAAGAAAAGACCCGGGAGTTATCCGGGTCAATTCTTCTTCACAATTACTTATCCTTCTTTTTCTTAGTAGCAGGAGGTTTAATAACAGTCCTGCGAAGGATAATAAATCCATCTTCATCACGCGGAAGTTCTTCCACATCTTTACGCTGTTCGGGTGTACGGGGTTTCAAGATCATAAAACCCTTTGGATCTCTCTGTGTACCAACCTGCTTAGGTATCAGATGCAGACCATCATCCATAGCATATAAGCCATACTGCCATGGATATTTATTGAATTCAACCTGAAGTTCCTGAGAAGTCAACTTCTTACGAAGCTGGATAAATCCATCATCCCCACGAGAACATTCAGTCTCAACAATATCCTTACGAGACTGTACATAATTATCCTCTGCAATCTTATCAACTGCACCCAGGATCATCTTATCATATACGTTCGGTTCGGATTTATCTGCATCAAAATACCCATTGTTATCAAACTGCACATTAGCACACAGATATCCAGTCAATCCAGGATCGGAAGAAGAACACACGTTCGGATCATATCTACCCAAATGAGAAGGATAAATATCACGATACCGCATAGAAGTCTTCTTCTTACCGCCATTCAATCCAGTCGGACCCTTCAACGTATAACGAGAGAGTTCGATTGCATCAAAATCATTATACCGCTCAAAACGGAACATCGAAGACTGACTGGATTTACCAGCTACAGAATGCGAAGACCGGAAGACAATATCTTCAGAAATCGAGTTAAAGAGCCGCATATACCGTTCCATAGAAGGATTGTCCGTATTCAACAGACTATTCACATTCTTGGTAATATACGTATCCAGGAAGAATGCCTGGGTCTCATTGGCTCTTAAACGTTTTGTCCGCAGATCATTGGAATCCTTCTTCAGAAGCTCTTCGTAGTTGGTCAACATCCACCGCATGATTGTGAACGTATTCTTCTTCTGATACTTCTTCAGACAAAGGCGCTTCTTGGTATATGGATCCATAATCTTCTTAAAGGAGATCAATACCCGTTCACCCTTATCCACAGAACGTTTCTTAGAGAATACTTCCGATAACCGCTCCAGCCAATAATCCCGATTATATGCATCCTTGATTGTGATCTTATTCTTATCAGAATACATACATTCAAAGATTGTACCAATGAACTTTCCTACAAAGTCATGCATCCGCATTGCTTTTTCATGAACTTCAAGATACAACTTGTTGTTCACTTTCAGATACAGATAGTTATCCGGATCGATCACTTCCGGAACAACAGCCATAACTTTATCCAAACAGAACAGTTCAAAAGTACTCTCCAATCCATATCGTGCCAGGAAATACAGCAATGGATTGGTTACCTTGGTAAACAGATCCAACTGGAAGATAGGAATATGATACTGCTCATCATCATCGACGAACTTGACCTTCAACGGTTTCGTAAAGAGCTTAATGGGATACAGTGTCGTCTTGAAGTTCAGAATATTCTCCTGCTTCTTCTTTCCTGCCTTAACGAAAGTAGAGTTATCAACAACTTGGATCAAAGGAAGAACCTTTTTACCACCACGGATAAACCATCTACCATCTATCAATTTAGGAATCTTAATACGACGGGTTACATGATTCGTTTGACCTTTTACATTCAATGTAAAGTGCAGGATCAACAAATCATAAATCGATTCACCAGAACTGACAAGCCGCTCCAGCCTCTTGTTGTTTTTAATCTTCGGGTCGCGCTTATTCTTTTTATTGATACTTGTGTGAATCTTTGTTTGATCAGTGATATATTCATATGAGTCAAAGGTTACCCCAGGAAGAACCTCAAGATTCTTAAAAGTATCGATAAAATAATCAACCAAAGGCTTATCGAAACTTCGTTCGAACAATCCGGGGTTGATTTTCTTTCGATTTTTCTCACAATATTCTGCAAGAAACTCTTTCATGGAGTTTCCTCCTTTGCTCAGAATTCATAATCTATTTGATCATAACTGGGATTTTCCAAAATCAATATATCACCATATATAATAGTAATCATATTGATTAACGGATGTTTCTTTTGGAATATTTCATATGCATCTACTAACAATGGAATCAGTTCAGTAGATACATTCAATCCAAACGGCGGTTCACGTTCAGCAGTGTGTACTACTGAAACGCGATCTGTTATAATTTGGCATTGAAGAGCAATCGCATCTGCAAAATCGCTGGAACTTGCTGATTGATCTTTATCATGATGAATATAAACACTTGCTTCTGTATCACAATTATTCATGCGATCATGATATCTACTCTTTTTACCAGGAAAATAGTTATTGATCGGAATTAGCTTCGTAAACCCATCTATATCATGGATTGACGCAACATCACTTACCGACAATGCTTTTTCAATCTCATTCCAGACCAGATACTCATCATCTGTTACAATATGCCGAATTTTGAATTTATCAATACCATTAGCCAGAACAAATTTGATCTCAGCATCCTCGGTCTTAACCTTACGGGGATTTCCATCAGGGATAAAATCGATCACAGTATAATTGTAATTTCGATCTAAATATCCAATACTCGTCATATCAGGTCCCGTTGCAACATCGAATCTGATACGTCTACGAGTACCAAATTTATTTCCAATACTATAGGGATTGAAAACAAAATCCAATTTGGTCATATCAATATCCTCCTTTCTTTCATTTCAAGTATATAGTATATACTCAAAAATAGTTTACATAGAAGGGATCCCACCGGATCCCAACCTGGTGTTATAACCAAGTCAAGACCCGGTGGGTTTACGGCTCGCATCCTTATAACTTCGTTAAGCTATTTACTAACCAACTTTTGTTACTTTACGACGCTTACCTTCCTCAATACTTATCGGCGTAAAGCCCTACTAGTCAGCCTCCGCAGCAGTGGCTGCGGCATCATCATCCTTCAGGATCTGCTTGAACACCTTATCCGGAGTGAAGGTAACCTTGATATCATCATCGTCATACTCGAAGTTATACTTGCCATGAGGGAAGCCATTGTTGATCTCCAGAGAGAAGATCTTACCATCCATCTGCTTCTCGCGGCCAATACCGATCAGAACCAGAGCATACTCGTTCAGGAAATACTCAGCCTCATTATCAGTCAGCTTGACACCCTTATTCTGATCAGCCTTCGCCTTATTCTCAGGAGCCTCAGGATCAAACATACCATAGCCAACCCAATCCTTAAACAGCTTCATGTACTCCTCATCGAAGCTATCCTGATTGATCGTCTCGGAACGCTCAGCAGGATCCATATTGGGAGTGTTCAGGCACTTCAGGAATGCCTTAGAGGGCTCCCAAGTAGGAGTGACGTTACCAGCCTCACCCTTGGTCACAAACTCTGCGCGGAAGATACCCCAAGGCAGAGCCAGCTCGGCAGAACCGTTGCGCTTCAGCTGACGACGCATAACCTCTGCGATAGAACGGGTAATGCCCTCCTCAAAACGAGCAGCCAGAGGGGGAGTGAAGTTCTCGAAGTTGTTGTGCTCCTGCGCCACGAAAGCTTTGATAGAAATTTCCATTTTAAAATCCTCCTTAAAATTTTTTACTGTTCATATTTTGTACACATCTTACCCTAGATGTTATACACTGGTATAGTTTTGTTTTTGAGATGTTAGAAAAGTAATATGGAGATGCTCTTCTGCATCCCCACCATTATCATTTCATGTATCATAATTGATTCTCTATCGAGAATTCAAAATCCAGTAATCTCAATCTCCTGGCTCGCCCTAAGCGTCTTTCCACTGAACCAACCCACGAAGTTTGGCATCAGTTTCGCACCTAACCTACCTCTTTCATCATCAGTACTACAGCACTACCCATAATACCCAACTACTTATAGGCATAGGCTCTTCTCAAAAGCTCCATTCAACTGAGATCACCTTCCATACCACCCAACGGGTTCATCACTTGGCCCACATCCAGCTACACGCTGGAACCATGTCCCCTCTCCCAAGGGACATGGCCATCAGCGGGGCCTAGTAAACGCAACAAACTCGCCAAATGGCGTAACCTTATTTTATTGTTACTGACTTTTCATTTTAAAACGAGACTCATTTGTACTGATGAATGAAATCAGACTCAAGGAAAATGGGGAGATTCTTTTTCTTAGCTACATCCATTTTAGATGAAGTTCTATCCATGCTAGATGTAATTAAGATATTGAACGATTTTCCTTCAGTAACTTCGAATCCTCTCTTCTTGATGATTGCTAAAGTTTCATCTGTTAGTTTGCCACCGGTGTACCCAACACGAGGTTTCTTTTCCCAACTAGTTGTCACTTTTGTAATCATCTTATTCAAGAGGATCCAGGATCTCTTAAATCCTTCACCATAGATAGCATGCCGCAACCAAGGTGCCTGATCACGACCAACAGCTGCTGCGCATGCTTCATATAGATTATGATCATAGAGATCCCAGGAATCAGGCTCTACAAATTTACGAAGATCACACTTCTGAAGAAGTATCTTGGCTTTTTGAACTCCCACACCAGGAAGACCCATAGCACCAAGGATCTCATAATCTGTATGCTCACTGATTCCTTTACGGAGTAGATCTGGGAACTTTGCTGTAGCGGCAGTTTGGCACCCAAATCGATCGAAACTATCCTTTGTAAGATATAGTACATCTGCAAGACATTTACATTTGCACTTATCTACCAGAAGTTCAGAGAATGCATCACTATATCCAACTAGACCCATCTCTTCAAAGAAATGTGTAAAGATACCAGCGATATTATCTCGACATTCTGGGTTATCACAGAATAGTTTCTTATTCCGAATCTGCAACTCCCTACCACATGTCGGGCAAATGGTCGGAAGAGGCAGCCTGGAACCAGAACCTTCCTTAACAAGGCTTATTGCAGGGATGACATCACCAACTCGGTGCACAGATACCTGTGAGCCAATTCGTAAAGGAAGGTCTTTGTAGAGATTCGCACTAAGGATCGGAACGTGATCATATCGTACTCCATCCAAGAATACAGGATGTTCCATTTCGACCTGAATTGTGCGATATCCCTTTTTACCGCTATCGAGGGTAATTCCACGAACTGTGGCAATAGCGGTTGCCGGATCAAACTTAAGACCGAGTTGATATTTATTGGTCCTACCTTCTCGTCCTAAGCTATCCTGATAGTCATCATCCAAGACTGTGATTACCATTCCATCAATTGCATACGAAATATACTCACGTTTCTTGGAGAACTCTTCCATCTTCTCTGTGATTTGTCTCAATAGAGATTTCAGATTTCCATGAATGATTTGTCTCTTGATCATATCATCTGGTACTCGTCCAAAGTTCTGGATATACTTCATGCGATCTTTATATGGCATATCCAAACCATCAGTTTCTATTGGATAGAAACTCAGATAGCTGATCAGTTCTGGATCTTCCATAGTAGACAGTCGATGTGTAATACCAGCAGCTGCATGACGACAACTTACATATGGTCGATCAAGACCCAAATATTCAGATGCTTTGATTCGGTTCGGTTCCGTTACGAAAGCTTCATATTGGATACCAAAGTCGATCTTTGCTTTCTCTTGGCCAATCTTGATACCGTCCAAACCAAGAACAGATACTGACTCTTCTGTATCTCCTCGAGTTTGTACACGTACCAATCGTTTTCCATTAATTGTACCATTGATCGATACCCCATCAATCTTTGGTGCAATCATCAGATCCAGTGTAGATTCAGATGATAAACCCAACGTACTAAAAGTCCGAATCAGAAATCCCTCTACTGTATCTGTCTCCTTAACTCCTTCGGGAATAGGATCAGATAATTTGATCACATATGCCTTATCCATATTATTATGAAGTTTGTTATATGTGATCTTTATCTTCTGTAAGAACTTAGAACCTTTTGGTATAATACCAGTTGGTTCAATTCTCCCACTTTTTAGATACTTCGCCAGGAGCCCATCATAGGCAATATTATCAATGAACTCACGATCAGAATATTCATAATAACTTTTGCCAATGATAATCAACTTACGGATGTTATCATAGATCTCATCTGGGCAAAGTCGAGGCGAAATGGATAAAAAGATATCCACAAGCTCCCGTATGAGTATACCATCGACCTTGTCTACCTTTGGATACTTACCATCCCGAACTTTATCGCGGTAATGGTTAAGCACCTTGGTACAAGGACCCATGATATACTCATAATAATTACCATCTGTCATAGCTAACAGATGTGCGCCTTTCGGCAGGAGAATTTCTCTTCTTTTTAGTACGATAAATCCATCCTGATCATATTCCGATGGACCAAATGTTACAGGTTTAATCATTATATACCTCCTTTCTATCACGTATATAGTATATATCTGAAATTCTTTTGTGCGAAAGAGGCTCATAGGATAATCATAAAAGGAGAACCCTGGATATTACTCCAAGGTTCTCCTGTATCTATGATCAATCGGTAAAGTATTCTCCATCGGGTGCTTCTTCGATATCCATCTCAATCTTAGCACCCAGTACGTTGTTATACGCAGAGATGGCTTCCATATTCTTTTTACCGCCGATATCCAATTCTTCCATAGAAGGCATTTCAGCTTCTTCATCCGGATCCATCAGATAATCTCTTTCAGCCATACGCATCTTCGCTTCCCATGAAGTAGAGTTCTCAGTCATAAAGGCAGCAATACCAGCAGGATGATTCACCATTGCTAATAACACTTCGATCTCATACTCACCAATACGAACAGGAACATCAGAGAACGGTTCAAATCCTTTCTTTTTCAGATTGGATTTTGCAGGTAATGTTGTCAATGGATTCACGGGACCTCTGGATCTTGCTGAATACTTATCAGTCGGATCCTGCTTCAGTCTCATATAGAATCTCTTAGCACACAACACCCGACGCATAGACTTTCTTCCATCTGGGAAGATGATATGCTGATAGTTTGCAGGGAATTCCTTATAAGCTTCTCCGATCTGGAACATGTCAGCATTATCAATCGGATCCTGGACGATGAAGATTCCTTCACGTTCAATCTGCTTACAAATCTTGGCCTTCTTATCATCACTCAATGATTTGAAATAAGATTTAAACGATTCAGCCTCATCGGAATTTAGATACTTCATCAGCCGATATACAATCCGGCCTTTATGGTCAACATTATCGGTCAGCTTCATCATATTTACAGCAGTATGACTTAACTCATTGATAGAGTGCTCATTCAACTGTGCCTGATTCAGTCGTCCAACGATACCCAATGTTGCCACTACCAAATCAATCGGTGTACCATCTTCCATATGCCAACTCTTCTCAGGAGGATAGATTGCACTGATAACACCTTTATCACCATACCGTCCAACGAGCTTAGAGCCAACGCTTAACTTCTCCTCATCCATCAGACGTACGATGATTTGCATATTGCCATAGATGTTCTCATTGCTATCAGAGAAACATACAGAGGAGTCTACAAACTGATGTGCTTCTTCACAGATAATTGTAAACTCATCACTATACGTATATCCACCTTCATATGCATGATCAACGATATCGATCATATATTTATACAGATCTTTATAGTACTTCTGCTGCTGTACAAACATCTCTTTCAACATCTTATTCGCACCGGACTCATTGATATCCTTTAACTCTTTGTTATACAGAATATCAATATCGATCACACGTCCAGCACCATACCGACGAACATCACCACGCTCAATATTCTTTAAGCGTTTACTCTTCAGTGCATACGGAGCTTTACTATTATCAACTCTCCGCACCTTTCTTTGTTTTCTCTCCTACTCTGGGAATACCCTGATAATGATCATCATCTCCATACCAGTTGATCAGTACCTCATTATCCGGATTCAATGCTACTACCTGTGTGGTGGCACGATAAGCATCCATCTTATTATCTGCACCATTCATCACGATAATACCATCTTCCAGATCTTGTGCACTAACCATATACACTACATTCAGATTCTTACCAAAACAATAGTTCATATTCTTATCAAAACTTGCAGATTTGATAATATATTCACCTTCAGGAACTTCGTCTCCAATCTCCAAAGCATCCATCAGAGAGTTATTATATTTGGTACAGAATCCTTCAGAATGTTCCTCTACCTCATTGCGCTTCCATGCGTGATAATGATGCTTCTCCTCATCATATCCTACTAAAACGTAGTTATATTTATTCTTGACAAACTTTGCTACGATTTTGTAGTTACCATCCGACTTATGATTCATACTGGAATAAGATGCCAATACATTCTCAAACCCAGTAGGTACAAGTGGCGCCTCGGCGTCTTTAATATTAATCATATCCGGAATTTGATGACATACCATGACTAGTCGACTACTATTAACATGAGACTCTTGCGTCATCAATGATCCTGCAGAAAGTCTATCAGTTGGGTACGTCAATTCATCGTAGCGCTTTAATACTTGCCGTTC
>OBLI01002649.1_pt1 | contig 14862 bp, 16 predicted proteins | sample 1519701 | NCBI WGS metagenome assembly OBLI01 (sample SAMEA3663005, study PRJEB22513) | pig gut metagenome | biome: pig gut; feature: pig-associated habitat; material: faeces | place: France | collected 2012 | reverse complement strand
ATTCTTTAGATTATATCTCAAATCCTTGAGAATGGGGTGTCAACTTTTTTTATACCACATCAACTATCCGGAATTTCCGGATAGTTCAAACGGAAGGCTCTCGTCAGGTTACTCGTGATACGAAGCACTATAATCTTCAAATGATTATTGCTGTCGGATTCAAGGTAAACAATGAGCGAGCGGTGCAGTTTCGCAAGTGGGCCAATGGTATCGTGAAGGACTACACCATCAAAGGCTGGGTCATGGATGATGAGCGTCTGAAAAATGGTGGTTCTGTGCTCACAACAGAATACTTTGACCGCTTGCTTGAGTAAATTCGTGAGATTCGTTTGTCTGAGCGCAGGTTCTATCAGAAAATAACAGATATCTATGCTACAGCACTTGACTATGACCGCACAGCGAAAACAACGAAGCAGTTTTTTGCAAAGGGACAAAACAAGATGCACTATGCGGTGCATGGTCATACAGCTGCTGAGTTGATTTATGAGCGTGCGGATGCAGATAAGCTACATATGGGACTGACCACATGGGCAGCAGCACCGGAAGGTAAAATCATAAAAAGTGATATCAGCATTGCAAAGAATTATCTTTCAGAGCAGGAAATGCGTTCTTTAGAACGTATCGTATCAGCATATTTGGATTTGGTAGAAGACCGTGCAGAGCGTCACATTCCGATGACGATGGAGGACTGGGCAAAGCGTTTAGATTTATTTCTGATGGCAGATGACAGAGAGGTTCTTCAGGATGCAGGGAAAATCACAGCAGAGATTGCCAAGGCAAAAGCGGAGACAGAGTTTGAAAAATATCGCGTAGTTCAGGACAGATTATTCCTGTCTGACTTTGATAAGTACATGCTGGAATTGGAAGAGAATATAAAGAAATAGAGTGATTGCTTCTCACCTTTGGTGCTAAATTTTTCGGAATAATAAGGTTGAGTGCATGGAAACTGTGCCGTCAGCTAGGCCTAAAAATAGCCGTTGACCTGTTCTTTGCACGAAGAACAGACAAGGTGGAGACGATGACTATTTTTCGCAGATGTTGACTTTAATGTTGTATTTACTATAATAGTAGATACAAATGAAAACGCAGACCTGTTCCCGTGAACGAGCGAGGTTCAGACTGTGATATGGATAGCGAAATGTGCTGATATCTTTTTACTACAGAAAATGTTGATATGTTTCCGCAAACAAACTGAGCTATTTTGATATCTTCAAGTATAGTCTGGATAGGCCACAGATAGCTGACATCAATCAGGGCCTGTCGCTCCATGTCGAGTGCGTTTGTTTGATGTCAAAAGCGAACACAGAAACTTGCAAATAGAGCAATATACTTTGCACACCGGATGAATGCTTCAGATTCTGTCGGATGGGCACTATGACACAGTCGATATGCAGGCTTCGCAATTCTTAAGAAATTTCACATAGACAGATTAATATGACGAGAGACGCGGGATTATAATATTCCTAAGGTAAGTTTTTAGGAGGTGTACGTCATGAAGAAGCTGATGCCAATACTTATTATTTCACTTGCAATGATTCTGTCAGGCTGCAGTGGAACAGATGAATCTAAGGATATAGAAGAGATAACAGCTAAGGTTGAGACTCTTCTTGCGGAACGCTATGGGGAATACTTCGACGAAAAGAGCTTCGGATGCGGAGACTATCTCATTGACGGAAATGTGTACATGGCAACAGTTTTTGTGGGAGACGAGGAATACTCCTTTGGAGTTAGCTATAACATAAAGACGGAAGTCTTAACCTCGGATGCGTCGATGGAATATCACGACAGCCAGGCAAGGAAAGAAATCCGTGAAATGATAGAGCTTGCAGTGCCTGATACTGAATATTCCATAATGTTCAAATGTGAGGAAAGAGAAGATATCATCGAATCATATGAGGAATATATAACAGATGAAGGTACTGATGTTTCGGTTACGTTCTTCTATGATGAGAGTGAGCTATCACGTGAGGAGGCGGCAAGACTTCTAAGCTTCGGAAATGTAATGAAGGAGAGGGGCCTTCACGGAAGCTTTCATTATCTTGCGGGAGATAACATGAGCGAAGACTGCGGATTTGAAGAGAAGCTTACTGAAGATGAGATAATGACCAGAATTGACAATTAGCCAAATGACCATGCATTTGAAACACCTTAAATACATACCGAATTTTACAGTTCCCTCATTTTGTTAATTAACAGTTGAAATAGGGTTGATATTTTCCCACAAACGCAAACGAAGATAGAATAGTATTGATAAGTTACCCATTACGAGGAAATTCTATTGTAATCAATCCTATCGTCTCGACACATATGGAGACAGTTTGCTTGCTATCACGTAAATAAGCGGTTGAACACTCTGAACAAATTGATAGGTTCAATCGCTTTTTTATTTTTATACTTTGAAGTGCTATACTACTGTTACAACATTAGTATAGCACTTCAAAGATACTGTCCAAAGACAACATGAACACAGCATACAAAAGAGTCTGTGCCAATAAAGGAGCAGGCGGTGTAGACGAAGTGACGGTTGAGGAACTCGGAGACTATATCAAAGAGAACTGGGATAGTATCAGGGAACAAATCAGATGCAGGGAGTACAAACCCCAGCCGGTCAGGAGGGTGGAAATATCCAAACCTAATGGTGGAGTGAGAAAGCTCGGAATCCCGACCGTAATGGACAGGGTTATTCAGCAAGGCATAGTGCAAGGGATAAGTCCCATGTGTGAGCCACTGTTTTCGGAGTGGAGCTATGGCTTCAGACCGAACAGAAGCTGTGAAATGGCAATCAGGCAACTGCTCGTATACTTAAACTAGGGATACGAATGGATAGTGGATATCGACTTGGAGAAGTTTTTCGACAACGTACCGCAGGACAAGCTTATGAGCCTAGTTCACGATATCATCAATGATGGCGATACGGAATCCCTTATCCGCAAATACCTGAAGGCAGGGGTTATGATGCCGCAGGGATATGAGGAAACAAAGCTTGGCACACCTCAGGGCGGAAATCTTTCACCACTGTTGTCAAACATCATGCTGAATGAACTGGACAAGGAACTGGAAGCAAGAGGACTCCGTTTCACGAGATACGCCGATGACTGCGTTATCGCAGTTAGGAGTGAATCGAGTGCGAAAAGAGTTATGCGGATAGTGTCGGACTGGATTCAGAGGAAACTCGGGCTAAAGGTCAACATGACAAAAACCCACATCACAAGACCGCAAAAGCTGAAATACCTTGGGTTCGGATTCTACAAGGACAGCAAGGCGAAAGAATGGAAGTGCAGACCTCATCAGGACTCTGTGAAGAAATTCAAAAGCAAGCTGAAAGAGCGGACTTGTAGGAGAATGCCGGGAACTGTCACGAGTAAGATTGGGAAAATCAATCAGGTGACAAGAGGCTGGATTAACTACTATGCACTCGGTTCCATGAAAACAGCAATGGCAGAGATTGACGCACATTTAAGGACAAGGCTCAGAGTTATCATCTGGAAGCAGTGGAAAGTACCGAAGAGGCGACAATGGGGATTGCAGAAGCTTGGAATTGGAAAAGACCTTGCAAGACTGACAGCATATTGTGGAGACCGCTACTACTGGGTGGTGACTAAGACATGCGTTGTTAGGGCAATTTCAAAAGACATATTCGCCAAAGCAGGGCTTATAAGCTGTCTTGATTATTACAAAGAGCATCATGCCTTGAAGTTAAATTGAACCGCCGTATGCCGAACGGCATGTACGGTGGTGTGAGAGGGGAGAGAAAATCTCCCCTACTCGATGTAGAAAAAATTAGGCTATATGAAATATTCTTTCGTCTCGATTTTCTTTACCGATGAACCTTTTGAAATTGGTTATGGTATAATGGTTTAATCAAATGAACGGAAAGGGGGAGACTTTGGATAATATTAAATTAAAAGTTTGTCAGAAAACCCTGTTGGCATTAGGTGACGAAAACCGTCAACATCTCATCTTGGAAATGATGCAGATACTGATGGAATGGAGCGACTTCTTGCAATGCTGATTCATGCAAAAGATATAATGGAACAGCTTCAGAAACGGAGGAACGCAAATGATTAAGATTCATATTTTTCATACCGGTAGCGTTATTGTTGACCGTGCAATTCCGTACAAGCAAAAGAACCCGTTGGCGGTAACAGGTGTTCTGCGTGGCAAGGATATAATAAGGGTGAAAGTATTGATTGCAAGCTTCGGAGTTTAGGACTTTCCACATCTGACATTGATTATCTTTTTTTGAGCCATATGGATTTTGATCATACCAGCGGTTTATGCCTTGTCCAAAATGTAAAGCGTATTATGGTGCAGAAGAAGAACTTGCAGACAGCAAAAAATACTTTTTCCGTTATGTCAAAACAAATTGGGATTTTGCGAAAAAATCTTTGGATTGGATATGTGAATGCGCACAGGATGAAAACTGCATCTTGGTGGCAGCAAATCACGATCCAACCATCCGAGAACAGATAATTACATTATAAAAGGAGATTATGAAGATGACTATTTGGGAAGCAATGAAGAAAAGGCACAGCGTTCGTCAGTATACGGATAAGCCGATTGATAAAGAAGCATTGACAGCTTTCTGGCGCATTACGGAAAATTCAGCGGTGTGACTAATTATATTGGCAAAAAGAGCGCAGATCTCGACGAGAAATGCGGTTATTACGGCGAACGTCTTGTTTTGAAGGCGCAGCAGCTTGGTCTGAATACCTGCTGGGTTGCTATGACATACAAGAAGATTTCTGGTGCTTTCAAGGTGGGAAATGGAGAAAAATTGGTTGTCGTTATTTCTCTTGGTTACGGTAAAACACAGGGGGTGGGACACAAAGTAAAGAGTATCAAACAGGTCAGCAACGTCAGTGCAGAAACACCAAACTGGTTCAAAGAAGGCGTAGAGGCGGCACTTCTTGCACCAACTGCTATGAATCAGCAGAAGTTTACTCTGACTTATGATAACGATAAAGTATCAGCAAAAGCCGGAAATGGATTTTATACGAAGCTTGACTTAGGTATTGTAAAATACCATTTTGAAATTGGTGCTGGTAACGAAAAGTTTAGTTGGTTATAAAGGTAACGATCAACATCAATTTAACAGCTATTTGATTCCAGTATTAGACGTACCAGTATGGCTCTGGGTATGCATAGGCATTATTGCTGCAATAAAGAGTATAAATCTGGTATCAGGATTTATTGTTCAGAAGAAGTTTGTGGCAGAGCATACGGTTATGAATAAGATTACTGGCTTATTGCTTTTTATCTTTCCATTGACATTATCTATTATTGATTTAAAATATAGCGCGATTGTGCTTTGCGCGGTTGCAACATTTGCAGCTATTCAGGAAGGATACTTTATCAGAATGGGGAAGGAAGTAAAGTAAGACGTGGTGTCAAGTAAAGGAGATAGAGAAAATCCGTTGATCCAGCCAGTAGGCTTGATTATAAATGAAATAGCAAGGATAAAAACGCAACGTGTGTAGCAATACATACTAGAGCCGGTAGGTAGCCCGGCCGTCACGTAAGGATTCGTGGTAAGTAACCTGCCCCTCCGGGTTGTCCGTTCTTTGCTCATCAATCTATTAAGGAGGGATTGTCATGGACAAAGTAAGTGGCAAGCTAACAGTGTTTTTTGAAGAGCCATTCTGGGTAGGTGTTTTCGAGAGAATCGGAGATGGAAAACTATCCGTAGCTAAGGTATCCTTTGGTGCTGAGCCGAAGGATTATGAAGTGTATGAGTTTATCGTGAAACACTATTGCAGCTTGCGATTCAGTCCGGCTGTGGCAGCTGTTGTAAAAGTAACTAAGAAAAATCCAAAGAGGATGCAGCGAGATGTGAAGAAGCAATTACAAGATACTGGAATTGGAACCAAATCGCAGCAGGCTTTAAAATTACAACAGGAGCAGAACAAGCAGGTGCGCAAGTTGAAAAGTCGAGAACAGAAATCGGCGGAGGCTAAGCGTTTGTTTGAACTGAAACAGCAAAAGAAAAAAGATAAGCATCGAGGACATTAACGAGCTTATCCAAAACAAGACTCCCCATCATTGGACTTTTTCCGGTGATGAGGAGTCAGTTTTAGAAATATTATGAATAGTATTGACTCTCCCCTTAGAGGATGCTCTAAAGTAAGAAATGTGGAAAGGAGGTAATATCATATGCTAAAAATCGGCGAATTTTCAAAGCTGTCTCATTTGACTGTAAAAGCACTCAGGTTTTATGAAAAAGAAGGCCTTCTGATACCTGCATCCATAGACAAATGGTCTGGGTATCGTTTTTATGAAACCAGCCAGCTAGAAGATGCTGCTAAAATCAAAGCATACAGACAGCTTGATCTATCTATTGAAGAGATAAAAGCAATTCTATCTGGTGCAGATGCAAAAGCAATCCTTAATGCAAAAGCAATTGCACTTAAAACCCAGAAAGAAGAAATTGATATGCGCCTCTCCATAATCAATTATATTTTGGAGGATGAAGAGATGAAATATCAAGTTACAGTAAAAGAAATCCCATCAGTGATCGTTTATTATTCAGAGGTGAAGCTTTCCAGGTATTCCGATATGATGCAGTATATTCCGGAGATTGGAAAGGAATGCATGAAATTGAATCCGGGTCTGAAGTGTGCAGAACCGTCTTATGAATTCTGCGAATACCTCGATGAGGAGCATAAAGACAAGGATGTGCTGATCAGATATAATGAAGCAGTTGTGGCATTTGGAAATGAAAATGAGAATATCAAGTTCCGTGAAATTCCGGCAACAAAGGTGCTTAGTATTTTCCATAAAGGTGCCTATGACCAGATTGGAGAAGCCTACGCTTTCATTATGAAGTATGTGGAGGAAAATGGATATAAGGTGACTGGTCTTTCAAGAGAGTGCTACATTGACGGAATCTGGAATAAAGAAACGGTCGATGAATGGCTGACTGAAATTCAGTTGCCGATCGAATAGGAGCATACCTGTATAAAACAGCAGCGGAACCGGTATCATTGCAACGAGGAGTGAAGGTTCTCACCTTGCACTTTATTATTCTTCCACTTGACATTTAAATCCTATACATGTAATATTTTGATAAATACAAAACAGGAGAAAATGTCAAGGATTGGAGGAGAAAGATGATCATATGATTTTGAAGAAGCAATATGTTCTGTTGTTTATGGTGTTTCTATTGGGGCTTTGTTTATGTTTCTGTAAAAAAGGGAAGGAAAGACAGGAAACCATTCTGGAAGAAAGTACAAAGAGTGATGAAGTAGCAGAACAATGGGAAAAAGGATATGATCTTCCATTAGATGACAGGGAAAGTGAGAAAGCAGAGAATGATTGTAACAGGGTAATGACACTGATTTCTGATATTTATGAAAATGCAGAAAAAGGGAATTCATGGAATACGATCCTTTCGGATGAAGATATTCTTAAGATACAGTCCAAAGTGAAGGAAACAGGGCAGCCTGTTGCTACAAGCATAGCATATACTAACATGGAAAATTATGAGAAGATGAATCGTTTTCTAAAAGCATGTGAGGAAGGCAAAAAAGGATCAATGATCGTTTACGAGGTCCATTCGGATGGTGGGATCGGAAGAAACAAATTTACGTTCGATGGAAAGGAAATGTATGTACTGGCCGCAAATGCGATATGGAAGACAGATCATAAGCCAGGAATACCATACATATCTTATACCAGGATAAAAGAGTGGAATTATACGGAGAAAGGCTGGTTTGGATATGAATTGTGTGTTCCAGAACCACCGGAGGTCAGTGAAATTGTGGATGGTAGTTGTTTGCTCAGAGTAAAGCCAATGAGCACAGAGCAACGGGAAATGTCTGAAAAATGTGTGCAGGGGCTAGGATATCAGGGCAATAACCTCTTGTGCTCCAACTGGGATCAAGAGCATATGGAAGAATTAGATTACAATGGAATATATGAATATTTATATGCAATGAAATACCAAAAAAGCTTTGATCCGGAAGATGGGGCAAAGGGGATACCGAAGGAAGAGTTTGAGAGCTTGCTGATGGAATACCTTCCGATAACAGCAGAGCAGATACAGGAATATGCTGCGTTCGATCAGGAAAACCAAACTTATACATGGGAAAGAAAAGATGATTCTGACTGGACGTTCTTTGGAACTTCTTTACCAGAAGTGACAGATATAAAAAAGAATCAGGATGGAACAGTGACATTAGTAGTAGATGCTGTGTGCGATATGGTTATTTGTGATGATGCAGTCATTACCCACGAACTGACGGTAAAGTTTGCAGAGGATGGAAGCTTTCAATATTTGGGGAATAAAATTCGAAATGGCGATGTAGCACGCTATAAATAACATGATTCTGCTGCGATAGCTTATCAGTGGGATAACGAAATATCGTAATAGGATGATCGTTTTAAATATTTTGCTTACCGTAACATGAGAAGTGTCCCGATTACAATACATACCAAGCCAACGCTGGCTTTTTTCGATAGTTTTTCCTTGAATACCAGATAGGAGAAGGCGATAGTCACCAGAATACTCAGCTTGTCAATAGATACCACCACACTGGTTGGGCCAGCCTGTAGAGATTTATAGTAGCAAAGCCATGAGGCACCAGTTGAAATTCCAGAAAGAGTTATGTAAATCAGTTCCTTGCGGGGAATTTGCTTGATGAGGTGTTGTTTCTCCTTTAAGAAGACTACCAGCCATGCCATTAGAAGTACCACACCGGTTCGAAGAGCCGTACCAAGATTGGATTCCACTCCATCGATTCCAATTTTTCCAAAGATAGAGGTCAGACTGGCAAAGATGGCGGATAGAATGGCATATACTATCCAGGAATGGCCTTTTGCTTCCTTTGTGATTTCTTTTTTCTGAATCATCAAAAGAGTACCGACACCAATAGATATCACACCCATTAGCTTCCACATACTGATTGGTTCTCTCAAAAGTAAAAAGGATAACAGTACGGTCAGGATGATACTGCACTTATCAATGGGTACGACCATATTGACATTTCCTAGCTGCAGTGCCCGAAAATAGCAAAGCCAAGAAGCTCCGGTAGATAGACCCGATAAGATCAAAAATGTCCAGGTATAGCCTGAAATCTCGCAAATCTGGGTTGAAGAACCAATCAGAAATACCATAATCCAGGAAAACATCAGCACGATAATGGTGCGAAGGGCTGTTGCCACGTCAGAATCCGTTCTTCTGATTCCGCATTTTGCTAAAACAGCAGTTACTCCTGCAAAAAATGCTGAACCAATTGCAAAGAAAATCCACATCGATGATACCTCCTTAAGATCATATAGTACAACGTTATAATCATCATAACATGGATGGATGTTTTTGGAAAGATTTTTTTGCAAAGAGACAGGAAGTGTCAATGTCAATCCTGTAGTGATTCGCCGGTTATTACAACAGTTAGATGTATGTAATGCTGCGGAATGGAAAAGAAAAATGCAATTCGGTCTCTAATGAATATTCGTATGCCAGAGAAAGTATCAGAGTGAAACCGTCATTCATACAGTTGGACCGATCGTGTATGGTGCAGTAAATGATGAACTTGGTCAAGAACTTAGAAACTGCTATGAAAATGTCTTTAAAGATAGTGACAGAGAAATCTATCAAAGGATATTAGGGTTAAATGAAAGGTTTTAACAGATCTTTTTCTATTTCTGCAAATGAATACTTTATTAAAATTAGAGCATTGCTTATAATAAAATTATATTTTGGTAGAAGGTTTACAGCGAAAATCTGGGGCTTGAAAATAAATCAAAATTTTATGAAAAAAAATTCGTGAAGAGGAGGATGGAAAGACATGTTAACATTGATTTTTACAATTTTGATGTTCCTTATATTTGGGAAACTCCTTATTTTTGCAATAAAAGCAGCTTGGGGAATCTCCAAAATCGTATGTACCGTGATACTGCTTCCATTGGTGCTGATCGGTCTAGTAGTGGTTGGACTGATCAAATTAGCGTTGCCGGTACTGCTGATTGTAGGTATTATATCTTTGTTTGCACCAAGGTCTGGCAACTAAATGAAAATTAATAAGAGAGAAGTAGGAATATGAATAATATGATTGAGATTACACATATGAGCAAAAGCTTTGGCGAAGTAGCAGCGGTACAGGATCTGAGTTTTCGAGTACGAGAAGGGGAGCTGTTCGCCTTTTTAGGTATTAATGGTGCAGGAAAGTCCACGACTATTAACATTATATGTGGACAGCTGTCCAAGGATGCAGGGACGGTTCGGATTGGTGGCATTGACCTGGATGAGGAGCCGGATTATGTCAAACGAAATCTGGGTGTGGTATTTCAGAATTCTGTATTAGATAAAGAATTGTCTGTGCGGGACAACCTGGAAAGTCGTGCGGCATTATATGGTATTCGAGGAAAGGAATTTAGAGAGCGTCTTTTGGGGTTGGCAGAACTTCTGGAATTTGAAAATTTACTAAAACGTACCGTTGGAAAGCTATCAGGAGGTCAGAGGCGCAGGATTGATATTGCACGTGCTCTGCTGCATAGACCCCGCATTTTGATTCTGGATGAACCCACTACCGGTCTGGATCCTCAGACCAGAAGTATTCTCTGGCGAGTCATTGGTGAGTTGCGGAAGAAAGAAAAGATGACGGTATTTCTCACGACTCATTATATGGAGGAAGCAGCGGATGCAGATTATGTGGTGATTCTCGATCGAGGCAAACTTATTGCTGAAGGCACCCCACTGACGATGAAAAATACTTACACGGGAGATTTTATTACCATCTATGGGGTAGAAGAAGCTAAGATTCAGAAATTGGGTGCCCCCTATGAAGTCATCCGGGATGCGTATCGGGTAGAGGTTCCTAATACTGCTGCTGCTACAGATCTGATTCTAAAGTATCCAGAGATTTTTCAGGACTATGAGATTACAAAAGGGAAGATGGATGATGTATTTTTAGCAGTGACAGGTAAAAAACTGATGGGAGGTACTGAGAAATGATAGGACTTGGTGCACTTGTGAAGCGAAATATAAAGCTTTATTTTAAGGATAAGGGGATGTTCTTTACGTCCTTGATTACCCCACTGATTTTACTGATATTGTATGGCACATTTTTGAGCAATGTCTATGAGGATACCTTTCGCAGTGCATTGGAGACAACAGGGACAATTGTACCAGAGAAGCTGATCGGCGGATGTGTAGGTGGGGAATTGATTTCTTCTCTCCTGGCAGTCAGCTGTGTTACAGTAGCTTTTTGCTCCAATTTATTGATGGTTCAGGATAAGATTACCGGAGCTCGGAAAGATATTACGATTGCTCCGGTAAAAAGCAGTACTCTGGCACTCAGCTATTACTTATCTACTCTGATTTCTACTCTGTTGATCTGTGGGATTGCGACTGGAGTATGCCTTGGTTATCTTTTTCATGTAGGCTGGTATTTGACAGCCAAAGATGTTATATGCCTGTTGTTGGATGTACTTTTACTGGTGCTGTTTGGTACAGCATTGTCCTCCTGTGTGGATTTCCCATTATCGACCAATGGTCAGGCATCGGCAGTAGGAACGATTGTCAGTGCAGGTTATGGCTTTATCTGTGGAGCCTATATGCCGATTTCTCAGTTCTCGGATGGACTTAAGAAGGTCATCTCCTTTTTGCCCGGTACATATGGAACATCCCTGCTCCGGAATCATGCTTTGCGAGGTGTTTTTGGAGAGATGGAGAATCAGAATTTTCCACCTGAGGTAGTAGAGGCCATAAAAGACAGCGTAGACTGTAATTTATACTTTTTTGGAAATAAAGTAGAATTGAATCAGATGTATATCATTCTTATTGGAGCAGTAGTCCTTGCGATTACAGTTTATGTGGCAATGAATGTTCTGTTTAGTAAGAAGAGAAAATAAGGAAACATTGAATGGAATTTTGTGAAAAAATACCTTTGCAAAAATAAACAAATTTGAAGTATAATGTTATTACAACGAGTAGCATTTAGCGTAATTCCGGTTGCGTTTGTGCTACTCGTTTATTTTTTTGTAACATAAGAAATTCTTCGAATTTCTTATGTTACAAAAATAGGAAAGGAAAGGTGAAACCAATGGAACATTCAAATCAGTTTTTGGGAACAGAGCATATTGGTAAATTGATGAGACAATATGCAATTCCCTGCATTATCTCGCTCTTGGTAGGAGCGCTTTACAACATCGTAGACCAGATTTTTATTGCCAATGCCAGCTATCTCGGTTCTTATGGAAATGCGGCAAATACCGTTGTATTTCCGTTGACAGTGGTAGCTCTGGCAATTGCGGTTATGATTGGTGACGGTTGTTGTGCTTTTGTCAGTATCAGTCTTGGGAAAAAAGAATCTCATCTTGCAAAACAGAGCGTTGGAAACTCGGTGGTGATGATTGTAGTGGGAAGTATTATTTTAACTGCAATCTATTTAGTTTTCGCAGATAAGATCATCGCTATGTTTGGTGGAACGGTTAATGCAGAAACTTTCTATCATTCTAAGGAGTATTTCTTCTACATCTCCTTGGGTATTCCGTTCTATATGTTCGGTCAGGCAATGAACCCGATCATTCGTGCGGATGGAAATCCCAAGTTTGCAATGATCTCAACTCTTGCAGGTGCGGTCATCAATATTATTTTTGATCCTATCTTTATTTTTGTTTTTCAATGGGGCATGATGGGTGCAGCTGTGGCTACTGTAATGGGTCAGATTGTAACGGCGGTACTGGCAGTCTGGTATCTTTTGGATATGAAGATCATCAAACCGGATAAGGGCGATTATCGTTTAAGAGGTTCTATCTGCAGAAAAACTTTGGTACTCGGTATTACCAGTTTCTTGTCTCAGATCAGCCTGGTCGCAGCCATGGCAGCTATTAATAATATGCTTCGCAAATACGGTGCGATGGATGCGATTTTCGGTCAGGAACAGTACGCACAGATTCCTATGGCGGTTGTGGGAATTGTTATGAAGTTTTTCCAAATCGTAATCTCCATCGTTGTCGGAATGGCTGCTGGATGTATTCCGATTGTTGGGTTTAACATGGGAGCCGGTTATAAGCATCGTGTCAGAGAATTGTTTACAAAACTGCTGATCTCAGAGGCAACGGTTGGTGCAATTGCCTTGATTCTGGTTGAGTTCTTCCCTCAGCAGCTCATTCATATCTTTGGCGCTGCCAATGAAAGTATCTATTACACAGAATTTGCAATTAAGGCATTCCGCACGTATTTATGTATGATGATTTTGGCATGTGTGAACAAGGCCTGCTTCATTTTCCTTCAGGCCATGGGAAAGGCTGTAGCCTCTACAGTACTTTCTATGATTCGTGAAGTGGTATTCGGCGTGGGCTTTGCATTGCTCCTGCCGGTATTCTTTGGACTGGATGGGGTTCTTTATTCAATGCCTGTTTCCGACATTTTAACGTTTGTCGTGGCAGCATTCCTGATTTGTGGAACTTACAGGGAGCTTAAAGTGAAAGGAGGACAAACAGCGGGAAAAATCTCCGAAGCAGCGGCTGAAGGATAAGGATAAACGCCGTGCAGCGTATCATCGCTTTTATACGGATATGAAATGGGGACACGCTCAGAACTATCATATGTGTCTAAATAGCGGTGTCCTGGGTATTGAAAAATGTGTAGAAATTATTTCGGACATATATGAATCCTCTGGCAGATAAATAGTATATAGAAGGTTCGTTTTTTCCATATTCTCTTTTTGAATTGCCATAGAAAAATAGTAAAAAATATTGTTTAATATGATTACAGACTACAACATAGAAAGAAAAAATGAATCTGGGGGTACAGAGAATGGAAGTAAAGATATTGGCGAGTGATTTGGATGGAACACTTTTAGATCAAAACAGCAGAATATCCGAGAAAACAGCAAAAGCAATAAAGGAGGCTCAAAATGCAGGCATTCATTTTATAGCAGTTACAGGAAGATCTTGGGAAACGGCACATCAGATTTTCCAAGAAGCAGGGATTGAGGTTGATTATATATTGCTTAATGGAGCAGAGTTTAGAATATCTTCGGGAGAAATTATTTATCAGGAGTTTATCCAGCAGGATGTCGCGGAAAAAGTGATAGACTATTTATTAACGGCAAGAGTTGGTTTGGAGATAAATACTGACAAGGGAGATTTTTCTACGGACACAGACTTATGCCAGACTGCATCTGTTTTTTCAGAGTTTCTTCAATTTGGGGAGAAAAAAACAAAGATATTAAAGCTCTTTGCTTTTTCTAATGAAGCCATTCTCATGAAGAATATAAAAAATCATTTTAGTGATTGGAAAGAAATTTTTGTTACATCATCTGCTGTGTGGAATGTAGAAATAACAGCATCAGTGGCACAAAAAGGAAATATGTTGAAAAAAATAATTCAGTACTATGGGGTTTCAGAAGACGAAGTAATTATATTTGGAGATGGAGAAAATGATGAAACGATGTTTCAGAAATTTAGACGATCTCGTGCAGTAGGAAACGCAGTTCCATTGATTCGTGATTTGTCAGAGAAAGTGATAGGATATCATTACGAAAATGGTGTAGCAAAAGAAATTGATCAAATTTTGAAAAGTAAATCCAAGAATCCCTTTCTTTGTAAAAATAAATATTTTGTCTTGACAGTTAAGAAATGATAGATTAGATTGATAATTATGCGATTATTTCATATTGGAATAAAAGAAAATAGATGGGCAAGAAGAAATTTACTAGTTTGAAAAGAGGCGCATTATGAAATACTTGAAACAATTTACTATTATTTTAATCCTTTCGTTTATTGGAGAGGCTTTACATGAAATTTTACCATTTCCGGTACCGGGAAACATCTATGGGATTGTGTTGCTGTTTTTTTTATTGGAAACCAAATGGATACCTTTGTCGGAAATTGAAGATACAGGAAATTTTTTAG
>OBLI01002647.1_pt1 | contig 14867 bp, 9 predicted proteins | sample 1519701 | NCBI WGS metagenome assembly OBLI01 (sample SAMEA3663005, study PRJEB22513) | pig gut metagenome | biome: pig gut; feature: pig-associated habitat; material: faeces | place: France | collected 2012 | reverse complement strand
TCCCTGCTGGTGGGCTTTGAAAATATCCGCCCCACCTCTCTGCGCCAGCCCCGGAACCGTGGCTTTGAGGGAAAAACCGTCCTGGAAATTGCGGAAACGCTGGGCAAGGACCCCTACGATACCCTGTTTGACCTGCTGGCAGAGGAGAATTGCGCCGCTTCCATGATCGACACCATCAACCACGAGGAGGACATCGACGACATCCTCCGGGTGCCGTTCTCCAGCATCATCTCCGATGCCACCTATCCGGACAGCGGTCTGCTCCACCGCCGGGTCTACGGAACCTTTTCACGGATTCTGGAGACCTACGTCCGCAAGCGGAGCGTCCTGACGCTGCCCGACGCCGTGCGGAAGATGACCCGTCAGCCCGCCGACCGCTTCGGCCTTGTAAAAAAGGGCCGTATCCAGCCGGGCGCCGACGGGGACCTTTGCCTGTTCGCCCTGGAGCACATCCACGAGGCGGACACTTGGCTCTCCCCGGAGCAGCTGGCCCAGGGTATGGACTATGTGTTCGTAAACGGCGTTCCCGCCATCGCGGAGGGCCGCATGACAGACGCCTGCAGCGGCCGCATATTGTAGTTCCGGGCTTTCTTAGCAGAAACTTAGTGGTTTTTCCAATGGCTCCATGATATCATGGAGCCATTCGAGCTTGTCAAAAAAAGTCTTTTCGACAAGCTGAGATCCCCGGAGTTGAACTCCGGGGATCTTTTACAGTCAGTATATGGCCGCTTCCCACTCATTTTCCCTTGGGGAGTCCGTGAAAATAAATATCAATGTAAGCGTGCTCCTGGAAAGAGCCGTCCTTCGGGTTGTCGCGCACCCGGACAAATACGGCATCGTAAGTATCGTTTACATAGTCCGGCACATAGTAGTACGCGGAAGAATCTCCGTTTTTCAGATCCACACGGTTCATCAACCCGGTGTTCCAGCCCCCACCCTGATTCATTTTCACCGTCCAGAACTGAATGTCACGCTCCATGGTGTTGGTGAAATTCACGCGGTAGAGATAACCTCCCACCACCCGTGCGCGCTCCACTGAGTGGAACTGGAAATTGGGAACTTCATAGCTGTCATCAATGATATCGCCATAGGGCAGGAATACGGGTGCGCTGTCGTCCTCCGTCAGCTGCAGATAGCCCACCTCAATGACATAATCTGGTGCCGTGCTGCCGTCCTCCGAAGGGCCGATGACAAGGTTGGCATACTCCCTGAACCATGCTTTCGGCAGCTTGCAGGTAAAGACGCCGCTTGCCGGGTCAACGGCGTAGCGGACCATCTCACCCGACTCACTTCTTTCCCAGTTAGCAGGCATCACAAAGAATTTCTGCACCGTGGAACTGCTGTAATGCACGCGGAAATACACATTTTCGCCGGCAGGCGCGTATTCGATACTTTTCAGTGTAAAATACTTCGGTATATAGCCCCAACACCCGTAATATTCCCTGGGGATCGTCTGGAATACCAGATCCTCCGGAGCAGTATCCTGCTGATAGAGGACCCGGGCCTCCTTCGGAATGGCACCGTCAGCCCGCAGTTTTTCCGCCAGGACCTGGTCTGTGCCGCGAACAGTGGCGGAAAGGGCGCCCCAGGAGATCTCCGCCACATTGCCCCGGGTAAAGGCACCGCCCTTCTGGTACTGCCCCGCCGTGATCCCCAGCTCGTCGGACAGTGTCCAGGCGGAAGAGACCTCAAAGTCCTTGCCGGACTCGTAACCCAAAGCCCGCAGAACGAAGGTGATGTACTGGTTGGCCTTGATGGGGGCGCCGCCGTTGTAGGTAGTAGCGGTGTAGCCGTTGGTCAGGCCGTTGGTGTAGGCATAGCCGATGTAGGGCCGCATCGCGTCGGAGACATCAGTGAAGGGGATATCCCAGGTCCCGGCCTTGGCCTCGTCCTCTTTGCCCAGCAGCCGCACCAGCATGATGATGGCCTGATTGCGGGTGGGCGTCTTGCCCAGGTCATAGATGGGCGTGCCATCCGGGTTGGTCCCTGTTCCCTTGAACAGGCCCAGCTCGTACAGCACATCCGCCGCCTGGGTGGACTGGTCGGCAGACAGCGCAGGCGGGATCATGCAGCAAATCAGAAGCAGCGCCAGAAATGCAGAAACAAACTTCTTCATATGTCACCGTCCTTTCCGGATTGATATAGATCCATTATAGTACATTCCATAAAAAACGCAAGGATATCCTCCCAAAAAACAGGAAGCATATCATTCGCATTTTCGCGAAGATGACGTGCTTCCTGCTTGTATTTGAATGGAAATCAGGTATCCGAACTTTTCAGAGGGAAACCCAAAGGTTATTCCCTCTTACTTCTTGCTCTCAGCAACAGCCACGGCCACGGCGACGGCGACAGTCGCGCCGTATCCCAAATGGGCAGAGCCCATTTGGGAGCCCTTCCGATATGACTCAAATGGCCGGGCAGAGCCCGCCCATTTCAAGGTTTTCCTGCGGAAAACACTTGGCGCGGCTTCCGCCGCGCGAATAAAGCGCAAAGCGGTTTATTCAGTAGACATTACTTAATGACATTGGCTTGATGGGTAGCGGTCCATCGCCAGCCGGGATGTTTTCCTGCCATTCACGAATAAAATTTGCAATTCACGGGAAAAAGAGGGGACAAGCCGCCTCTTTTCTGGTAAAATAAAATAATAGATCTGACTTCCGTGCAAACAATTCCTCTTGGCGGAACAGGGGGCGTTTCGGAAATATATTCAAGCGCGAATAATCAATCTCGGGAGAGAACATACGGGGAGATTCGCTTATGGCCGGCAGAAACAGAGAATTGAAAAAGCTCGGGGCGATTGCAGATAAGATCATCGCCCGGAAAGCCGAGACGTCCGCGTTGAGCGACGCCGCGCTCCGGAATAAAACATGGGAGTTTCGGAGGCGTCTGGCCGAGGGCGAAACGCTGGACGATTTGCTTACGGAGGCATATGCTGTTGTCCGGGAGGCAGCCCGCCGGGTGCTGGGAATGGAGCACTTCTATGTGCAGCTGATCGGCGGGATCGTGCTGCATCAGGGCCGGATCGCGGAGATGTGTACCGGAGAAGGCAAAACGCTGGTGGCGACTTTGCCTGCTTACCTCAATGCGCTGACGGGGGAGGGCGTCCATGTCGTCACGGTCAACGACTACCTGGCAAAGCGCGACCGGGAGCAGATGGGACAGGTGCATGAGTTCCTGGGGCTGAGCGTTGGCGTGGTGTTGAGCGGTATGAGCGTCGCGGAGCGAAAGAAGGCGTACGGCTGCGACATTACATATGTGACAAACAGCGAACTGGGATTCGATTACCTGCGGGATAACATGGCTCTTTCCAAGGAGCAGTTGGTCCAGCGCGGATTTCACTATGCCATCATTGATGAAGTGGATTCCATTTTGATCGATGAGGCCAGGACCCCGCTGATCATCTCGGGAAAGAGCACCCGCTCTACACAGCTTTATGAAGCCTGCGATGTGTTGGCCCGGAGGCTGACCCGCGGTGAGGATGTGAAAGAACTGTCCAAGCTGGATATCATTTCCGGGGTGGAGCAGGAGGAGACCGGCGATTTTGTTGTCATTGAGAAGGAAAACCGGGTCATGCTCACAAACAGCGGTATTGACAGAGTGGAAAGATTCTTCCGCATCCGGAATATCGCGGACATACAGAATATAGAGATACAGCACCACATGAACCTGGCTCTGCGAGCGAACAATCTTCTGATCCGGGACAAGGATTATGTGGTGAAGGATGGGGAGGTCCTCATTGTGGACGGCCTTACCGGGCGGATCATGCCGGGGCGGCGGTATTCTGACGGGCTTCATCAGGCCATCGAGGCCAAGGAGCACGTCCGGATTCAGAAAGAGAGCTGCACGGCGGCCACAGTCACCTATCAGAATTTCTTCAATAAGTATCAGAAAAAGGCGGGCATGACCGGCACGGGCCGGACGGAAGAAAAGGAATTTGTGGAAGTTTACGGTATGGATATCGTGGAGATCCCCACCAACCGTCCAGTTCTCCGAGTGGATAAGGAGGACATTGTATTCCGGACAAAACAGGAAAAGCTGGACGCCGTCTGCCGCACTGTGGAGGAATGCGCGGCCTGCAAGCGGCCTGTCCTTGTCGGCACCGCCAGCGTCAGCGATTCGGAAGAGCTGAGCCGGCTGTTTGCCGAGCGGGGGATCCGGCACAATGTGCTCAACGCGAAGCACCACGAGCGGGAAGCGGCTATCGTTGCAGAGGCCGGCCGCCGGGGAGCGGTGACGATCGCCACCAATATGGCGGGCCGGGGTACCGATATCAAGCTGGATGACAAGGCCCGGGCTGCCGGCGGGCTTCTGGTCATCGGAACAGAGCGCTATGATTCCAGGCGCATTGATAATCAGCTGCGGGGACGCTCCGGGCGGCAGGGAGACCCCGGGGAATCCCGGTTCTACCTCTCACTGGAGGACAGCCTGCTGCGGCTTAACGGCCGGAAGCGGATGGAGTCCGTTTTTGATTTGCATAGTACCGCAGAGGTGGGCGGTGTGACCCATGCCGCGCTGACGAAAGCGGTGGAGCAGGCCCAGCGCCGGGTGGAGAATGACCACTTTGCCCAGCGACGCCATCTGTTGGAGTACGACCAGGTGCTCAACGAACAGCGGGAGATTTTTTACAGCTGGAGGCTGCGGGTCCTCAAGGGAACGGATATCCGCGAGCTGATCGGCAAACTGTTCCAGGGCGCGGCGGCGGATGCGGTGGAGGCCGCTGCCGCGGACAGCCCGGCTGAGCGCAGAAACGCGGCCATACAGGCTTTCGCGGAAGTCCTTGCGCCGTTCGAGACAGCCGCCTGTGCGCGGTGCGAGGAAGAAGAGCTTCCCCAATGCCTTGCGGAAAAGATGAGCCTCCGGTATGAAAGGCTTGAGGGCGCTTCCGCGGACAGCGCGGCATTTCGGGAACGGGAACGGACAACCCTTCTTCGCGTTGCGGACCGGTGGTGGATGGAGCATATTGACGAGATGGAGCAGCTCCGCCAGTGCATTGGCCTTGTGAGCTATGCGCAGAAGGACCCACTCACAGAGTATAAAAAGGAAGCCTTACGACTCTTTGAGGAGATGAACCGCAATATCAGATATGTCGCAGCCATGGCGATCCTTCGTGAAGGAAGCGAGGAGGGTGCGTGATGGAGTATACCGGAAGCCTGCGGGTATATATGCTCGGCGGCTTTGAAATGTACTATGACGGGGCGCTGCTGCAGATGAAAAAAAAGCAGACCTCAAAGCCTGTTCAGCTTCTCCAGCTCCTGCTCTACCACAAGGAGGACGGCATTTCCAGACACGCCCTGCTGGAGACGCTCTACGGCCAGGAGACGGAGATCGACGCCGCCAACAGCCTGAACGCCACGGTTTCTCAGCTGCGCAAGCTGCTGCGGAACACCCATCTGCCGGATGAAAACTATATCCGGGTAAAATTTGACCGCTACTATTTTGAAAGCTCTTTTCCCACCTGGGTGGATACGGAAGAGGCGGCGCGCCTTCGGCAGTCGGCGGACCTGATGTCCGGCATCGACAGGGTAAATACCCTGTACCGGCTCTGCGACCTTTACCGCGGCAGGTTCCTGCCGGAGCTTGACGGCGAGAGCTGGGTGGAGATTGCCCGCGCGGGCTATCAGAGAATTTACAGGGACAGCCTGAATGAGGTGTGCCGCGCACTGAAGGAGCGGGGGGCCTACAATGAGATTCTGCGCCTGACAGGACTTGCCTCCAAAATATTCCCCTTTGACGAGTGGCAGGTCTGGCAGCAGGAGAGCCTGCTGGCACAGGGACGGATCAGGGAGGCCCACGAATTGTACAGGCAGGTGGAAAAGCTGTACCTGACCGAGCTGGACGCGCCTCCCCCGGAGCGGATGCGCGCCCGGTTCAGAAAGCCGGAAAAGGAATCCTGGCGAAAATCCGAAACCGCCGGCGAGGTCCGGAGGTGGCTGGGGTCGGCGGAAGAGAACGGACCCTACTGTATTCCATTACCCGGCTTTTTGGATGTCTACCGCATCACCAGCCGCATGTGCGAAGCGACCGATACCCCATTCTGCCTGCTTTTGTGCACACTCAGCAGCGCGGACGGCCGCTCCAACCCGGAGGCAAGGGCGTTTCACGGTGCGATGGAGCAGCTGGAACTGGCGATCACGCAGTCGCTGCGCGCGGGAGATATCTTTACCCGCTATTCCGGAAGCCAGTTTCTGGTGATCCTGATCGGAGCGCAGGAGGAAAACCTGGATGCGATCTCCCAACGGATCAGCCAGCGCTTCCGCGGCCTTACCGACTCGGCAAGGCTGTGCCTGGTCTGCCAACTGTTTTCCACGGCCGGGACGCCCTTTTCAGAAAAATGAACATTCTGCCGCAAGGCAGCACCGCATGATCCGGCAAGGCGCCGGCAGCTATGCGGTGCTGCCTTATTTTTTTGATTCACGGCCCCTTTTTTATGGGTTCTGTTAAGTCGTCCTTTGTATAATCCTGTATGAAAACATAAAAAGCGGAGTAGAAGAAACACGATTTACTTCGCGCGGAGCAGAAAGGAGCGGCTTATTTCAATGGAACAGCTTGAGAGAAGATCCATCGGACGGGTATCGTTTCCCTCCAAGGGCGTGCTCGTTGTGTGTGACACGCAGGAGGTCCTGCATGTGGGCGTGCGGGATCTCGGCCCCATCGGCGTGGGCATCCGGGCCGAGGCTGACACACCGAACCTGGTGGGCAAGGATGTCATCATGGTTGCGGAAACGCTGATCATGTATGCCGATGTTGTCCGTCAGGATCCCATGGCGGACGGATGCTGGAGCATCGGCCTGACAGCCAGAAAATTCAGCAGGGATGTATTGCAGTATCTGTTTGACGGAATTGAGATGCGCGCTAAATTAGAGGAGGAACTGGACAAATGAGTGAATTTGGGAAGGGCAGAAAAGTTGTCAATGCGATCGGCATCGGCATCATGGCGTTTTTGAGCGGCGGCACCTCGGTCCTCCAGGTGAGCGCGGCCGCGGCCGAAACGGAAAATGTCGGTGAGGCGCTGGAATACGGCACGCAGGCAAACAGCCAGAACCAGGAGACCATCGCCGCGATCGACACCGCGGGGAATGCCATCAATACCGCGCAGGGAATGGTTACCGATGCCGGTGAAATCCCGAGCAAAGATGGTATTCAGGGCGGCCTGTCCGGGGCTGCCGGCGCGCTGGGCAAGGTGGATGAAGCCGTCAGTAAGCTGGAAAAGGAAAACGGCGAGGCAAAGCAGGCACTGAAAGACTACCAGAATGCGGTCAAAGAGAATCTGTACCGTGACGGCGCGGTGAAGAATGTCAACGATGCCAAGGATGCGGTAGAAGCCGCCCAGGGCGCCGCTTCTGAGAGCAGCCAGGCCATCAAGGACGCCGCGGAGGAAAACAAGGCGGCGCAGGAGGCAACCTACAATAACCACGCCGAGGCCGAAGCCGCGCAGGCGGAGGCCAAGAAAAAGGCCGAAGACGCGCAGAAGGCCCTGGATGCCGTGAAAGAGAAAGCGGAGGATGCGAAGGACGCACTCGAAACGGCTGAGGACTCCGTGGAATATCTGAAGGATCAGAAGGAGAAAGCTGACGCGGCATACGAGGCGGCGCAGAAGGCGGTCGAAGAATCTCAGAAGGCGCTGGATGCGATCCTGGGGGATACCGCCGATGCGGATGCGGCCAAGGCGAACGCGAAAGACGCGCTGGATCTGGCCAATCAAAACCTGACGAATGCGCAGGATGAGCAGAAGGCTGCTGAACAGGGTGTGAAAGATGCTGAAGCGGCGCTGGCGGCTGAGCAGGCTGCAAAAGACGCCGCTGACAAAGCACTGACCGAGGCAAACAAGGCCGCCGCAGAAGCACAGAAGGCTCTGGTTCAGGCACAAAGCGAAAAGGCTGCCGCGGAGAAGGATGCCCAAAAGGCTCAGTTGGAAGCGAAACTCGCCGACGCAGCCGCAAAAGCCGCACAGCTTGCAAAGGAAGTTGCTGATACGGCGCTGACCAACGCAGCCAATGCTGCCACCGAGGCCAGAAACGCGGCGAATGCCAAGGCCACTGAGGCCGAGAATGCCCAGAAAAAGGCTGACCGCCTGCTGAAAGAAGCGGCAAAGACGGCGGGCGCTAAGGTGCAAGCCGAAAAGGACGCCAAGGATGCGCAGGACAAGGCTGATGCTCTAAAGAAGGCTGCCGAGGAGCTGGATGGCAAAGCTTCGGAACTAAAAGACATTGCGGATGCTGCCAAGAAGACCGCAAATCAGGCAAATGCCGACCTCGAAGCGAAGTTGACCGATAAAACCAATAAGGAAGCGGAAGCTACCACAGTAAAGATGGCTGCGGATGAAAAAGCAGATGCACTGACCGAGGCTGAGAATGTTAAGAATCAGGCTGCCCAAGCCGCCCAGGCTGCGCAGGATAATGTGAATAAGGCCACCAACAAACTGGCTGAGGCGGAAAAAAAGGTCAAAGAGGCGGAGGCTGATGTGAATACTGCTGCTGCCGATGTCAAGGAAAAGCAGGAGTTGGTAGTGCTTGCTGAAAAGGGCCTTGAGCAGTTGGAAGCGGATGTCAAAACCGCCAAGGAAAAACTCACGGCTGCAAACACAGGTCTTGAGAAAGCCAATGCAGACGCCCAAAAAGCAGCCGATGAAAAGGCAAGAGCCGAGAATGCTTTGATAGAAGCGAACCAGAATGTCACAGATACTATTAATGCCAAGGAGCAAGCAGAAGGGGATGCCGAGGCTAAAAAAGCTGCCGCTGAGGACGCGGCGAAGAATGCGGTGGGCGCGCAGGAGACGCTTGACCGCGCGAAGGAGCTTGACGAGCGTGCCAAAAATTCGGATGCGCTATACCAAGCTGCTATCGACGAGGCCGAAAGCCGGTCTGCTTGGCGCAAATTTGAAAAGCGAACAGCCTATACAGTGGATGTGGCCAGGACCATGCTGGAGGAGGATGGCGGCTATGCCAATATTGATTGGCAGCACGCTCAAGCGAACTTTGGATTCCTTGAAGGCAGTTGGGATAGTGCAAAGCATTATGTCGCAATTAAGTGTACCGACAGAGATGGAAATCCGACCACGCAGTATTTTGACTTCAGAACGGACAATGATAATGTTGTGACCGTCTACTGGAAAGTGAATCCGAACGCAAATGCGGTTGAATCCAATAAAGGTAAGGTCAAATCAAGCGATTACAAAGATTATATTAATGACTTGAAGCCAGGCGATAAGGTTATCGAAAAAGCACAGAAGGATGTGGATGACGCGAAAAAGGCCCAGTCTGCAGCAGAGGAGGCTGCATTGGCCGCAGAAGCTGCAAAATCTGCCGCTGAGCAAGCTGCCGCAGATGCGAAAGCCGCACAGACTGCTGCGAAAGAAGCTGCTGCGAAAGCGGAAGCTGCACAGACTGCCGCGAAGAAAGCTGTCGAGGATGCGGATGCTGCAAAGCTTGCGGAAGAGACGGCTGTTGAGGATTGTGAAAAGCTGCGTCAGGCCGGAAGTACGGATGCTGCCGAACGGCAAAGAGCACTGGAGGAAGCGGAGAGGCTCCGGAATGAAGCCGCCGCAAAGAAAGCGGAAGCCGACGAGGCTCTGGAAGCTGCGAAAACCGCGAAGGAAGATGCCACTGGCAAGCTGGCCGAGGCGAACAGCGCCGCCGCAGAAGCGCAGAAAGCTATGGTTCAGGCACAAAGCGAAAAGGCTGCCGCGGATGCGGCTCTTAAGGAGGCTAACGAGGCTGCGGAGCAGGCCGCCCGGGACGCGGAAACTGCAAAGGCTGCTGCAGACGAAGCCAACACGGCGCTGACCAACGCAGCCAATGCTGCCACCGAGGCCAGAAACGCGGCGAATGCCAAGGCCACTGAGGCCGAGAATGCCCAGAAAAAGGCTGACCGCCTGCTGAAAGAAGCGGCAAAGACGGCGGGCGCTAAGGTGCAAGCCGAAAAGGACGCCAAGGATGCGCAGGACAAGGCTGATGCTCTAAAGAAGGCTGCCGAGGAGCTGGATGGCAAAGCTTCGGAACTAAAAGACATTGCGGATGCTGCCAAGAAGACCGCAAATCAGGCAAATGCCGACCTCGAAGCGAAGTTGACCGATAAAACCAATAAGGAAGCGGAAGCTGCTACAGCAAAGATGGCTGCGGATGAAAAAGCGACTGCGCTGACCAATGCTCAGAATGCTTTGGCTGATGCCCAAAAGGCTGTGGCTGATGCCAAGAAGGCTGTCGGTGAGCATAATATCTTCTCTGTGGCTGCTTTGCAGAAGGCACTGGATGATGCAAGCGCGGCGGTCAATGCCGCTAAGGATAAGGTGACGGCTGCTGGAAAGGTTCGGGCCAGCGTACAGGAAGCCTACGACATGGTAGTCGATGCGATCAAAGCGCTTGATGATCTGACTGCTCAGGCAAATGTCGACAAGGCCAAGTATGACGAGCTGGTGAAGCAGTATGAGCAGGCTATGGCTACATATGAGAAAGTGCTGACAGACGCCGGGGCGTTAGAAAAGGATGTGAGCGCCCTTTCCGAGGCGGTGCAGACTGCCCTCGGCGCCGCAAATGGAGTGTTTTCCTATAGGACTTCGTCTTCCGGTGGCAGCGGCGGTTCCGGCAATTCCGGCGGCACGAATCCCGCGGAAAATCCCAACGGAAATACGGAGCTTGCCGATATCACGGACGAGAATGTTCCTCTGGCGGGCAGCATTGACACGGACGCGGAGCCCGCCGACATTGCGGACGAGAAGGTTCCCCTGGCAGGCAGCGTTGCCACCGGCGCGGAGCTTGCCGACATCGGGGGCGAGGCTGTTCCCCTGACGGGCGGCATTGGCAATAAAACCGGCGAAGTGAACGCCCCCAGCGCAGGCGTTCAGACCGGTCAGGATGGCGCACATGCGGAAACGCTGGGCGTGGAAATGTCTCTGGAAGAGATCGCGGATGAAGCGACTCCCCTGGCTGCCGCTCCCGCCCAGTCTACGGAAATGAACGGCGGCATCCTGGGTGCCCTCGCCGCGGCGTTTGGCGCATTGCTGCTTCTCCTGGGCAAGCGTAAGAAAGAAGAGGAAAAGGAGCAGTAAGCCCTTTCGTGTCGCTGCAGCAGGCCAAAGCATGAGAGATTGAATAAGACACTCTGAATATTCCAGGCACCCCGAGACTCTGTGGGTCTCGGGGTGCATTTCGGTTTTACCGTTGTATGAGAAGAAAAGCCGCCTCCCAAACGGAAGCAGCGATAAGGTACAATAAGGGACAGTAGATTACTCTCCTGTTCAGGCGGTTGTAAAAAGTTATTTGCAGTGTTTTGAAATGCGGCAACTGCGAGCAGAATAAAAAACGGGCGGGAAGAATCACCTTATTTTTTTGCTCCTAAGGATGTATTCCTGGACCGCCTGCTTGGGGATTCTCCAAACGCGTCCATTCCGAAAGCCTTTGAGCTTACCGCTGTTCAGCATCTCATACAGAGCGTTATATCATTCCCTGCGTCATACTCACGCCACCATGCTTGCAGAACTCGGTGCCTCCCCCAAGTATGTGCAGCACCGCCTTGGGCATAAAAATATTCAAGTCACCATGAACATCTACCAGCACCTCACTGATAAAATGTCTGAGGAGGGAGCACGGCTTCTGGACACACTTTGAAAATTTGGTTGGCAAAATGTTGACAAAACAGCAAAAATGCCCGCTTCACAGTGAAGCGGGCATTTTTAAGATACTGATAAAAGTTCTGAAAAAGCAGCTTTTCAGCCGTTTTTCCTTACTTCTGGCTTTCCACAACAGCGACAGCCACGGCGACAGTGGCGCCGACCATGGGGTTGTTGCCCATGCCCAGGAAGCCCATCATTTCCACGGAAAATCCGCCTTTGGCGGTTTCTTAATTGGGGCACAAGGGTTCCAGAAGAAGTAAGCCTATCATTTTTCCAATAGGGTAATCCCATCATTCAAGAAATGATGGTAGAATAATTATAGCTTCTATCCTCTGCTGTGTCAACTTCTCAACTTTTGTTGATTTGGCTTAATTGCCTCTGTTTGGTTCTAATTGGCTTTAGCCATCAACTTTCAGCTACTTTCTTCAACTTCATAGTATGCCTTGAATAGGTTTCACTCTTCCAACAGTCAGAAGAAGATCATACCGAAACATCTCTAAAAACTTCTCGAACTCCCGCCGTCATGCAGCCTCAAACGCAGGGCTGCATTTTCTTTTTTGCCAAAGTGTCACAGGCACAGTTATGTGCCAGACGTGGATAGTGAATTTGGTATACTGATCTCAGAAAACAGAGGAACACAAAACCCCAGAAAAAATGATTAAAAGGAGATTACTACAATGACTAACAACAAGAAGAGCTCCATCCGCTACATCGATGACAACACCGCTCTGGTCACCAAGACTTTCCAGAAGAACGCTTCCATCTTCGGCACCGACGAATTCAAGCTCTGGCGTGAATACAAGGCCATGTTCCCCGGTGCAAAGATGACCACCAAGACCATCAAGAAGAATCCCAATAAGCTGAACATCACTAAAAACATGACCTACGAAAACATGGCTCTCTACATTCGGCAGCAGGATGATGCCGTGGAAGTCATGGTAGAGTTCCAGAAGCAGGTCAAGCTCTCCAAGGTTAAGGCTAACCCCTACCGCGCAGTGCTGGCATGGTTCAAGCAGAAGTATTCCGATGTCAATGATTACATGGATTTCTTCGAGGAACAGGCCGCTAAGAACGCCGCAGAAAGCGACATGTTTGCCGTTCCTACCGCTGCGAATCTCTAATCCGCCAACAAATACGAATCTAAATTAAGAAAGGAATTATGAATTATGGCTACTACTAAGAAGATTTCCGGTTATCGGATTGACTTTACTACCGACACTCTGATTATGAACTACAAGTTCTACGCCGCCTCTCAGCAGTATGGCTCTCCCGAATACAATCTGGTCAAGAGCATTACGAAAGACTTCCCTAATCTGACTGTCAGCGTTCAGGCTGGCCGGGAAGTCACTACCGCCAACAAGAATAAGCGCATGACCTATGAGAACATGAAAAAGCACATCGAAGCCTACGAGAATTCCGCCGATCTCCTGGACGTCTTTGAAACCGTTAAGGCTCTGTCCAAGCCGCTTGCCAATCCCCATAAGTTTGTTGCCGATTGGTTCAGAGCGCAGTTTCCTAATTACGCGGCAGTTCCTACCTTCAAAGACAATAAACTGTTTGTCCTTCCCAAGAAACCCGAAGAGCCCAACCCCAAGGTTTACAAGTTCAAGAAGACTAAAGAGGCTTCCTAATCCAGATACAAAAAGCTGACAGCTGTCCTAAAAGTGCCTGATTTTGATTTAATAATCAAAAAATGGTATAATATTTATAGAAAAAGAGATGAAAAACGCTTTTTCAAGAGAAATCCCCCAAAGGTTTTCCAGATATAAAAAGGGTAAATGTGGAAAACCTTCGGGGGGAAAATCCAAAAGTCTGGTATGGGGATAGCAATGCAGCAGTTAGAATGTAGATTTTATCCAAGATAGGAGATTGCCGAAGACCTTTAGGTCAATCCAAAAGACAGCAAACATTTTGCCGAAAGAGTAAAAACAACCCTTGATAAGTGGGGCTATGAATACGAGTATTCCAGAAGCGGAGTAGAGATCACGGGAAAGCCCGAAACGGCAGAAGAAAGGCTGCGAGAAATTCTGATACGGAAGCTGAACCTTGATGTTCAGGTTGACGCATACGCCTTTGCCTGTTTTATCTGTGCCTTTACCGACATCGGCAGCTTTGACAGTATGCCGTGGGAGGAACGGGCAGAGCTGATGAAATACAAATACGGAGTGGATGTTTCAGACAGAACCTTGCGGAACTGGTGCAGTAAATTGATTAGCAGCAATATTATCCAGAAATGTGGCAAATAGACATACTGGAAAACAGAAATATACGGAAAAGAAAAATACCGTTCCAAGGTTAACCCCGATGATGAAGAGATGGCACGATACCTCCAAATGAAAAGCAAGTATTTGGAAGAGACAAGAAAAAGTGCAGAGAACCTTGAACTGCGGCAGTCGGAAGCCGCCGCGTGGAGTGCTACTTACAAAAAGCTGTGGAGGGAGTTCCAATGCTGCTATTATACCTGCAATAGTCTGGTGTTCAATGCAATCGGAGAAGACTGCATTTTTGAAATCTACGAGCTGGCACAGGAGATTGCCGCTCCACCTACCATTCCCCTTCCAGTCGAAAGAAAAATAACCACAAAGGAGGAATTTCGTGAAACGTGGTTCAACTTATGAGGATCGTGTTTATGCCATGCTGAAAGGCTGGGGGCTGGCATAGAAGTATGAGCATCCCGGCATTTACAGTATCAGCATTGGCAATCAGCTTGTTTACATTGGAAAAAGCAGAAATATGCTCCGCCGTCTGGCGTAGCATTGGGTAGGCATCCAAACCGGGAGCGAGAGAAAATACCGCATACTGGCCGAGGCAAAGCGGCACGGGCATAGCATCAATTTTGATGTGTTGTATTACGCCAAAGCCCGCACCTCAGCCGCCGTGGAAGAAGAGATCGGGGAAAAAGAGGGCGAATATATCCGGGCAAATCTGCCCGTTCTCAACAGCCAGATACCCAAGGCTGAGGATTGGCACAAATACGAAATCAACGAAATTGCAAAAACAATTACTCTGTCCGAGATTTTAGAATTACAAAAGAAATCAATCCAGATGGAGCAATTTTCAAATATACATGAGGGAAATCCTCTAAAAAACAGCAAGGAGACAGATTCATGAATTATTCTCAATTAATGTATCCTGAATAATAGAAAAAGCCTTATGTTTCAAGCCATAGAAGCCCATCCGTGGTATAATAGGTGCAAGGAAAATCGCAGGAATCAGGCAAAAACCTTGCACTTGGAGGGCGGCTATGTATCGTTACAGC
>OBLI01002646.1_pt1 | contig 14867 bp, 18 predicted proteins | sample 1519701 | NCBI WGS metagenome assembly OBLI01 (sample SAMEA3663005, study PRJEB22513) | pig gut metagenome | biome: pig gut; feature: pig-associated habitat; material: faeces | place: France | collected 2012 | reverse complement strand
GAAAGAATGGTCTGCAGAGCATCCTGATGAGCATTACAAACCTAAGAAATTGCCTGAGGCAGTCATCTGTTCCGGTGAGCGCGATGCTCTATGCTGCCGCTCCATGGGCTACCATCCCTTATGGTTCAACAGCGAAACATACCAACTGAGCGGTGAGGAGTATAAGGAGATAATGCAGTATGTGGAGACACTGTACAATATACCTGACCTTGACGAAACCGGCAAGCGCAAGGGACGCGAACTGGCATTGAAGTATATCGATATCCATACGATATGGCTGCCTGAATGGCTTTCGTCGTATAAAGACCACCGCGGCAGACCGCGCAAGGATCTGAGAGATTGGATGGAACTACGTTCAGAAGTCAAGGACTTCCGTAACCTTATGAAACTAGCCATGCCTGCCAAGTTCTGGACATGCACTACCAGTCGCGAAGGCCGCACACGCTATGACATAGACACGGCATGTCTGTTCAATTTTCTCGCTTTGAATGGCTTTAATGCTCTTCACGACGACAATTCTTCAGTTACCCAATATGTACGTGTCGAGGGAAATATTGTCAAAAAAATAACCGTCAAGGATATTCGTGATTTCGTGACTTTGTGGGTTAAATCAAGGTATGAGCAGCGTGAAGTGTTGAATCTCGTGCTCAACACACAGAGACTTGCCAGCGCAGCCCTTGAAAGCCTTCAGGAGATAACACTCGACTTTACCAGTTATACCAGTCGCAGCCAGCTATTCTTCTTCAACAACAAGACAGTAGAAGTATCCATTCCCACGTCAAACAGCAATGGAATAAGGGTGTATGAACCAGGCGCCGACGAACTGAAAAACTATGTATGGCAGGACAACGTTATCGATCATCGTTTCTCTCTGCTTCCCGACATGTTCAAGATAACCCAAACCGAGGATGAGAGCGGCATCACATGGTATGATATCGACATCTTGAACAAGAGCAGCCATTTCTTCAGATATCTCATAAATACAAGCCGCATTCATTGGCGCAAGGAGATGGAATATAACTTCGGTGATGATACGGCCAAGATGGATGAATATGCTTCCAACCATCGCTTTGACATTGCCGGCGATGGACTTACCGATATGGAAGTGAGAGAACAGAAGCAGAATCTCGTCAATAAGATATTCGCTTTCGGATACATGCTGCATCATTATAAAAGCCCATCGAGGGCCTGGGCGCCGATGGCAATGGACAACAAGATAGGCAGCGAGGACGAATGTAACGGCCGCAGCGGCAAGTCATTCTTCTTCAAGGTGCTCTCATATCTCATGAAGACTGTCAAACTCTCAGGGCGAAACCCTAAACTCATGGACAACCCACACGTCTTCGACCAAGTGACACAACACACAGACTTGCTCCTGCTCGACGACTGTGATAGATATCTCAATACCGGTCTTTTCTACGATAATATTACATCAGACATGACCGTCAACCCGAAGAACAACAAGAGTTTCTCCATACCTTTCGAAGATAGTCCAAAACTTGCATTTACAACTAACTACGTACCGTCAGATTTTGACCCGTCATCGGAGGCGCGACTAATCTACATGGTCTTCTCAGACTACTACCATCAGAAGACAGAGGAGAACGACTATATAGACAGTCGCTCCATCCGTGATGACTTTGGCATGGATCTGTATGGACGCAGTTATTCAGAAGAAGATTGGAATGACGACATCAATTTTTGGCTTCAGTGCTGCCGTTTCTACCTCTCGATGTCAGAGGAAGCAGTTAAGATAAATCCACCGATGATGAACATAGTGAAGCGCAAGTATAAGGCTGATATGGGAGCCAACTTTGAAGACTGGGCAACAGGTTACTTCTCGTTGGAAGGCCTTAACCTGGACAAGCCCATACCACGTGAGAGCGTACTCAATGACTATATGAACTACTCCAAGGTAACGAGAATAACCACTCAGAGCTTCACTCGCAAGCTCAAGGCATTTGTCAATCTCTGCCCATGGATAGCGGAACTCAACCCTAAGGAACTGTGCAACTCATCCGGACGTATCCAGACATCAATCGATACAGGAAGTGGAATCAGGAAAACATTAGATATGATATATCTTCGGTCAGCAGGCACACCTGTGACAGGCGTCACCACTGACAATGAACAACAGAAATCTCTCGAGGGGGGCATACCTTTCTGACAGCTCTGTTGTCATAGTTAAATTGTTTCTGTAAAGGCTGCTGTTCATACGGCAGCCTTTTTCGTTTACATTCCTACTGGTGGAAGACGATAACAGTAATTAGTCAAGACACCAAGTTCTGTTGATTGCTGAATTTTATTGACACTACACATTTTTCTCCATCTGGCAAAAGTCTGCTCCCCAACACCCCTTTTTATTTTACTACGAAAATTTTGTGATTTTGTGATGAGAATGTTTGAAATAAGAAAAAGTGCCTTAATAAAGGGGTTTTGGAGCATCACAAATCAGTCACAAACCCCGTCACAAACCCATCACAAAACAAATCAAGTTTGTGATGGTGGTCGTAATGCCTATCTAAATCACAAAAACAAATCACCATCACAAATTTGTGATAGGGTTTTGTGATAACACAATATCACTGAATCACAATTAGTTATGCTACGATTTTGCAACATCACAAAATTGCAACTTTTTCGTGCAGAATTATACCACGGCTCAGAAACAGTTATAAACGTAGATAAGCAAATCAATCAAATACCTTTACAATTTACTTAAATAATCCAAATTATGGATATTATTTTAAAAATTCCTCTTATAAAAGGAATTTGTTACGATTATTATGATTATCTTTGTAAAGGAATTAATATTTTAGTTATATGAGTGATTATCGTGTTTATTTAAAAGTCAAGCCATTCATAAAGGAGTGGTTGCATTATCATTTCGGCAATCCCGTCGTCTTCCCTGCACAAAGTGTAGAGAATTCAACCATTAGACTGTTTTTGACCAAGCAGCCTGAGAATGTTATCCCACGTCTCATTCCTGAAGATGATGAGGTGGCTATATGCATACCAGACAGCAAGGGAAAACCTGTCGCCACATACAATTATCTCGGTCCGCGGGCGAAGAAAGCTGTAGAGGAATGCATCGAGGATACCTTCAAGGTGCAGCTGTGGTCAGAGCTCAATGATCTGCACAATTGTGGATGCACTATTCTCAAGGCTATCGATGCCTGGTGCGAGAACAACGGTATCAGCATTGACCATGACTATACCATTAAAATGAGATACCAGAGGATGCGCGATTCTTATCGCAAGAGTGGTGTAGACATGAGAAAGAAAAGGTTACGCCACGATGACATACAATTTTGACAACAAACCAATGAGAAGAACTATATATGGAGGCTTTCGTTTTTATATTCGGATTATTCTTCGGGATCATCATAGGAGTATGCGGTCTCATGTTATTTCACTATAGTGACAACGGGGATGATGACATTAAATAATCTTTTGTATTAAAAAACATTAAAATTCAAATAAATTACATGGATGAGAGAGAGAAAAATAAATGTATGCGTATATATACGTTCAAGCACGTTCAACTACGTTCAATCTCGTATCTATAGGCATCTTATTGCGTTCAGCTTTGAGGTAGCGTAGGAAAGGAAACCTCAGACCATTCATAAGAATGCACCACGCCTATTGCGTGACTAACTCCTAAAAATAAGAAAATGAAATACATGAGATTTATCATCGGCATTGACAGATTGCCATGCAATATTGCTTCTGAATATTATATAAACAAAGTAGATGGAGGATTTCAAGACGAGAGTCTCCCCTGGGAGTCTATATCAATTAAGAAGCCAGCCAAAGTTGAAGCTACCAGTAAGCAGGAGAGCAAGAATACTCTATACACATACCAGATTACCTTCAAGACATGCATAGATATCACAGGAGGTGAACGGTACATATGGCGCTTGCATATGTCAGGGGGAAAATATATGATTGTGGGCAATGGCATAAGACCATATCCCAAATGTACTGTTGAGGTAGTAATGCCAGATGAAGTTAAGGACGACCAACTCAATAAGGTAATTGTATCTCATACGACTACAGAACCGTTAGTAATATATAGAAAAGGAGTATTTTAGAGCAATTCTTCTGTTTACTACATTTGTACAAACATTTGAATAAGATAGAATATGAAATACCTATTAGTGATATCAGGACAAATCGGCGGATATTATGGCGGTGTGTCAGCCGGATATGTGCGTTATATGCTCAATCAGAATAAGGACAAGGATGTGCATATAGGTTTCTGCTCACTTGGCGGATCAGTAAAAGACGGACTCGAGATGTACCAGGCTTTCAAAGATCATGGTAATGTGTATGCCCATGCATTTGGCATGAATGCCAGTATCTCTACCATCGCCATGCTCGGTTGCAAGTCTATTGATATAGTGAAAGGCAGTTTCTTCTTGATTCATAATGTATCCACTTATATCGACATCTTCGATCGCAGTAACAAGGAGCAACTCGATGATTATATCAAGAAGATGCAGGCTGAGCGCGAAAATCTCAATACCATGGATGACGTACTTGCTCAGATGTATGCAGACAAATGTAAGAAGCCAGTCAGCGAGTGCGCGGCTCAGATGAAGAAAGGCAATTGGATGACCGCACAACAAGCAGTGGAATTCGGGCTTGTAGACAGTCTTCGCGAAGACAAGGAGGCTGAAGCGATATCCTCGAAGTTGAAAAACGGATATACCAACTCATATAATACCATAATATTCAAGGATGCAGGCATACCGCCTCTCCCGTCAGTAGCAGATTCTGAGCCATCCCGTTTGGCTCAGGCTGTTGCCGATGAGAATGGCAATCCAACTCAAAGTTTCTTGCAGAAGACGTGGCAAGGGCTTCAGAGTCTGCTCCGTAACCAACACGCAGATAAAACCAACGACAACATGATCAAAGTATTCAATTCGGTGATGACCCTTTTGAACATGCCTGATGGATTTGCCACCGACGACAAGGGCAACATCTCTCTCAGCCAGGAACAGATGAAAGCCATCGATGCACGTCTGACTGCTCTTGAGAATGCAGCCAAGACTGATGCAGATGCCATCCAGAAGGCAGGTGAGGCACTCACCAAAACAAAGGATGAGCTCAAGACAGCTCAGGAGACCATCAAACAGCGTGACAGTCAGATTGCCAACCTCAAGGGTGCCCCAGGTGCCGAACCCGACACTAAGGATGCCGTGAATGCCGGCGAGACCTTCACTGCCCAGGATTTGTTTAACCTCGTTAAAGACGTATAAACCATGAGTAATATAACCTTCACTCCCGAAACGCTGACCAAGTCTTTTCAGACTTATCGTCAGCAGCTCATTACCATGCCGATGCTCTCAATGAGCAAGCTTCTCCAGCATGTCAGCATACGTACAGGCATCCGTTACCGTGAGATAGTAGCAGAGATGTCTGGCAAGTTCCAGATTGGCAACTACAAAAAGGACAAGTCCAACAAAAACGGTGTTGACATCAAAGCCCGAGTGTTCGAAACCTTCTTCGGCAACTGTGTAGAGTCCATTGACCCTAATGCTATCTATCAGTCAATCTGGGGAAGCAACATCACCAAGGGCGAAGGTCTCAAGAATGTGCCTATCGTGCTTCAGGTGTGCTCATACATAATGGCACAACTTGGAGAGAATCTCTACCGTGCCACTTTCACCGCCAAACGTGATCCTTCCAACTTTGAGGATACCGACAAGTTCTTCAATGGTTTTAAAACTATCATTGACAATGATATCGCCGGAACCAACGAAACCAAGGAAATTCTCATCAGTACTGAGAAGAACAATCTTATGACTTCTGCCGAGGCTATCAATAAAGATAATGCTGAGGATGCCATCAAGGACTTCTATTGGGACGCCAATGGCAAGTTGCGTGATCAGAAAGTGAAACTGTTCCTCTCTGACAAGAACTACCACAATTATTGTGAGGCATACCAGGTTAACCACGGATCTCTGCCATACAATAAGGAATATACACAGAGAACCTTGGACGGTGCTCCCGACTGCGAGTTGGTTCCTCTAGGCTGTGTGCCAGATGACTTCATGCTGCTTTCTCCTAAGCGCAATATCTATTGTCTATACAACCAGAAGACAGACGATGAGCGATTCATATGCGAGAAGTCTCTTGACAACCACTATGATATCGATTTCATCGCCAACATGTTCTTCGGTGTTCAGTTTGAGTCGGTAAGTCCTGACATTCTCCGTGTATGGGAGAAGACAGGAGCATAGTCTAACCAATAATACTATACGATATGGCAACAAAATGTACAGACCAGGAGTCCATGTATAAGGACATCAATTTCTGCAAGGGCAGCAAGTCTTTGCCTGGCACACGTCCATTTGTCTACGGCGTTTCCAAAAGAGATATCATGCTATGGCCAACCCTTCCTGGCGACGAAGCTGCCGACCTCAAGGCCAAGGTGACCTATGTAGGCGACTTTAAGTTGGCTGACGGCAAGTTCTTCCATAAGGTGGGCATGATTGACAATCAGGGTCAGATCCAGGTGGAGAGCCAGGGCAACGAGGGTGCCAAGACATTCAAGAACACAGCCAACATAGCCATGCATGGTACTGAGGAGGACGTGACAGGCTATATCTATGAGCTCAACAATGACGACATGGTATATCTCGTGCCACAGCGCAACGGCAAGTGCCGCGTGATTGGCAACGAGTGCTTCACCACCAGCACTGAGTTGAGCCAGGATACAGGTCAGGCCAGCACCGACACCAACCAGACCATTGCCAAGGTGACATGTGACGACGAATATCCTGCTCCATTCTATGCCGGCAAGATTCATACAGAAGATGGAGATATAGATGCCACCACCTGCAAGCCCGTAGAGGCAGGGGGTTAACCTTGCATCCAGTTCCGTGTGTTTTATATATAGTCAGTCAGTAGTTGGAGGATGGGACTGCGGCTGTCGCAGTCCTCATCCTCTTACTCATTTTTTATCTTATATGTTATGAACGACAAAATAACAAAGCAACTGCATGAATGGCTGTCCGCCGACGATCATTCGGATGTGCAGCACATCAGGGAAGGTGCAGAACTGCTCCTCATCCTCAACCGCAACCGGGCTATCTACAATCACATCATAAACAATCCTCTCCGTCATGTATCCAAATTGGAGTATGAACTGAAGAAGTTTCTGCCAATCAAGTTGGCCAACATGACATTGTCTGATGTCAAGAAGATGGATGCTGAGTTGATTCCCGACGTCAAGGCAGCCATTGACAAGGAGAAACCGTCGGCAGATGGAAATGAAGAAAGCAGCACACATGACGGCAAGCGCACCGACCATGACGGGTTGCCGGAATCTATAAAGTCCCTCTACACTACCAATGCGGAAAGATGGAAGAAGATCAAGGAACTCTATAATCTTCTTCAGACCATTGAGCAGCCATGCGACAGGTATGAGCACCTTGCCATAATGAAAGAACTGTGGTATGACTACAAGAAAGACATGTGCAGGTATGACGACTATGTTGCTGATGACGATGACAGCGACGATGATGAACACGTTGAAACTGATACACAAGATAACGTCAACACTTCTGTCGAACCGGCACAGTTTACGTCAGCCAGGTCATACATAAGCAAGAACCGCAAGAGACTTGCCTCGCTGGCCGAGGCTGCCAAGTCTGATAATGCCACACAGGCAGACCTTCAGAGATATCAGGATGCCTACACCAATATGTCAAGAAGGATATCACTGCTTGTCAACAACAGTATGCCAATAGGCGACAGCCTCAGAGCTGAACTTACATCACTCGGTTTCACCATACCAAAATATTAATGAGACTGCCTGCCAACATTGATGACTACCAGCGTTATATGCCAATGGCAGATGACGAACTGCGGCGCGAGTCTGTGCATCCTGCAATAATAGAAAGGATGCACAGGCTGCGTAGCATGTACAGCCGTTGGCTCTCCATACCCACATGCTCAGACAAGGAGATGGTGTATCACGACATGGAGATGTTTGGTGTTGAAAAGACGCAGGCATACGAGGATGTGAACTTTGTCAAGTTGCTTCTGGGCAACATGCAGGGTGCCTCAAAGGACTTCATGAGATGGAAGATAAACCAAGATCTCGAGTATGATCTGGCCAAGGCAAGGGAGGCTGCTGACTGGAGGTCGGTGGCTGCCCTGGAGAAATGCCGCATATTGAACAACCGCACAGACAAGAAAGACGAGATTGAACTTGCATACGACAAGATCATACCGCAACCCTTTGAGCCTACCGATGATCCGTCGGCCATCGGTATCACTGCCATACCTGGACTAAGGGAGAAGATACGCAAACTCAAGAAGAGGTATGGAGCCGAGATAGACAAGGAATACACCGATTACAGGGAGGTAAACGATGGAGCAGATACAGGACAGCAGGAATAGGCAATACTTCAATGACGGGCAGATGCTGATGCTCATGCTGATGCCCCGTGATCTTGTGGCTGTGTGCGGCCGCGGTTTCGGCAAGGGTGTCGTCCAGGCCAAGCGCATACAGACAGCCTTTCAAGGCATGCCGGGCTCCATGGGCGGTTTCGTATCGCCGTCTGTGAAGCGTTGCCTTACCAATATCCTGCCATCCATGCTCATCCATCTGGAGAGATGGGGGTTTCATCGCGACATGCATTATATCGTTGGACGTCGCCCACCCAAGGCGCTGCACTGGAAAGATCCCCTCTTCACCCCTGCCAACTATGAGAATACCATCTCATTCTACAACGGAAGTTGCATCAACATCATATCGCAAGACCGCACGGGCACGAGCAACTCCATGTCGCTCGACTATCTCGTGATAGACGAGGCAAAATTCATAGACTACGAGCAACTCAAAAACGAGACATTCCAGGCCAACCGCGGCAACCAGATGTATTTCGGCAAGTTCTACATGCATCATGGCATGACCATTACCAGCGATATGCCCATGACCAAAGCCGGATCATGGTTTCTGAAGTACAAGGATATGATGGATCCGGAACTTGTTGAGGTGATGAAGGGCATCCTGCATCAGATATGGGCATTGAACCAGAAGATGAAGAGCAGCACGTCCAGACATGAGGCTTACAGGCAGCGCATAGAGCAACTGCAGGCACAACTGGATGAATTCCGCCAGCGCTGCCTCTTTTATGCGGAGTATACAAGCATTGACAATCTTGCTATACTTGGTGAGGATTATATACACCGCATGAAGAGAGAACTGCCACCGCTAACCTTCGCCACATCTGTGATGAGCAAGAGGGTTGGGATATCTATGGATGGTTTCTATTCTTCTATAGATCCGAAAGTCAACTACTATACTGCACCCAATGAGAACCGCCTGAACCTGGAGACAATGAACAAGGGCGACATAACGGAAGACTGTCGTCTGGATTCCGACCTCGATCCCAATGCTCCTCTGCTGCTTGCCTTCGATGCCAACAGCAATATCAACTGGATGGTGGTGGGTCAGGTGGTGCGCAACAAACTGAAGGTAATCAAATCCTTCTTTGTCAAGTATGAGCGCAAAATGCCCGAACTCATCGACGACTTCTCCAACTACTATCGGTATCATCGGCGCCGGTCTGTGGTAGTATATTTTGATTCAACCTTTGTCGGCAACAACTATGCAATGTCCGACATCGACTTCTCCAAGAACATACGCAACCTGCTGAAGGAACATGGATGGACGGTGAAAAGCAAATACATCGGGCGCCCCATGCAGCACATCCTCAAGTGCGAGCTCATCAACCGTATGTTTCGCGGGCGCGCCAACCTACAGGTGCTCATCAACCGCGACAACAATGTAGACCTTATCATATCAATAGAGTCGGCAGGCATCTATGACGGAAAGAAAGACAAGCGCGGCGAGAAGCTGGCAGAGACAGAAGAAGACAAACTCGAAGGCCGCACCGACGGCAGCGATGCCTTTGATACTCTCTGTATAGGTGCCGAGCGTTTCCCAGTGGCAGCAGGGTCGGGTGTCACTGCCAATTACTTCGGATAATTCTCATTTCATAATAAATAATGTTAGATAGTTATTTGTATTAGTTTGTTTATAAGCAGGTTGCCCGTGAGGGTCGCTTGCTTTTTTTTTGAATTTTTGGACCAAAATTACATATACCGCTTTTTTTTCTCCTATGGAATTGCCAAAAAGCGTAGGGCGGTGGGGGGTGACTTCTTTTTATAGCTATATGGACTTTTTTTAAAACATTGCTCAAAGTGCGATGAAATGGGCATTTTTAACTCTGTTAGCGCGGAAAATCTTATTGAAAAGCAAGAATTTTCCCAATCTTTCCACTTTGTTGCTCATTCCTTGCTCGATGCAAGGAAAATTTTGCAGCGGCAAACATTAATTTAATTCAATATGATTTTTGCGAATTGCCTTTCTATGTTAAAAATATTATTATTGATACTCTTTTCTTTAAAATATTTGGTGGATAGTATTATTTTTATTACCTTTGCAATGTCAAACAGTTAAACATACATCAGATGAAAAGGTACAAAGTCATTGAAGTTATCAGGTTGCTGCAGGCTGACGGCTGGATAGAAATGAAAAGCAAGGCTACTGACCACCGCCAGTTCAAGCATCCTACAAAACCAGGAAAGGTAACGGTAAGAGGACATAAGAACGAAGTCTTGAGCCAGTTCCTTCTTAACAGCATCTGGAAACAGGCAGGGTGGAAATAACCACCTGGACTTTCAAAATAAAGTAGATCAATCTAAAACATTAAAATTATGGAGAAAATAAGAGTAGATGTCGCATGGTGCGACAGAAATTTTGGAGCTTCGCTTAGCGAGAATGTGCCTGGTGCAGTTGTGCTCACGGCTGATACCTACGAGAAGTTGCTTCACGATGTGCCTGAGACGCTGCGCTTCCATATCGAGGGTATGGTTGAGGATGGTGACGATGTGCCTCAGTGGCTGATAGATGGCGACTATGAACTGGAGTATAACCTGGTTGATGTAGCCACTGTGCTCAGAGCGTACGAGCCTCTTGTGTCACTGGCAGCCATCAGCCGTGCCACTGGCATTAACCAGCACCAACTGAGCCACTATGCCACACGGATAAAAAAACCACGTGCGGAGCAGCGCAAGCGTATTGTGGAAGGCATCCATAAAATCGGACGCAAACTGATGTCTGTTGTATAGTTACTGTTTGACAAAAACTATCATCAGCGTGCATGAAGCATGCCGGCGAAAAGACTTATATGCGCATGTCAGAATGCATGAAAGAAATCGTGACCGAACTTAATACAGCGGCTTTTGTGTGAAGCACTGTACATCATGAAATTTAAGACCTCTTTGGGTGCTCCTGTCTGTGAGGATGGGAGCACTTTTTATTTGTCATCCCCTATCTTTTTCGCTAATTTTGCATCTAAAATATAAAAAAGTTGCCGATTTTCTTGCACGTTTGGATTTCTCGCCGTATATTTGCAGCGCTTAACATACAGTGGTAGTCCACTCGTCAGGGCGCACGTCAGACGCTCGGCATTCCATGCATGGGCATTTTTTATGCCCATATCGCATTTAATACACAGCTATATGACTAAGGCAGAAATCATTGAAGAGATAAAGTTACGATGTGCTGGCATCTTTGGCTTTATCAGTGAAAATGAAGAACTCTTTTTGAGTGATGACAGCAACGAAATAGAATATACGCTGGCCGTTGATAAACTCATTCAATGGAGTGGTGAACTCAACCAACATCTTAACGGTTTGAAAGGATATAAGTATGTTGCTTTCCTTTCAAAGGCTATAAAATCAGAAACCAAAAGACCACTTGCTCCAGACGAGGTCGAAAATCCCAACACTCCTTTCTTTATGCAAAGTGTAGTATTGACAGGAACTCTACAGTCATATCCAAAACGTGAAGAGATTGCTTCATTATTGCGATTATATGGTGCAGACATTAATGCTTCAATTTCTAAAAAGACTGATATCGTGATTATGGGAAGTGGAGCCGGTCCTTCAAAAATGAAAAAGATTAAGGAATTGAAGGAAAGCGGTGTTGAGATCCGAGTGATGAATGAGGAAGAATTTTTGAGGATTCTAGAAGAATACAACATGAAATAGACTTAATTCGTCTAAATAAGTACAGAAAATCCCGAAATCGTTTGGAGGTTTCGGGATTTTGTCGTATCTTTGCCCACGGTTACATAACAGTGGTGGTCCACTCGGCAGGGCGCACGTCAGACGCTCAGTACATAGTATTGGGCCTTTCTTATGGTCAAAAGGCAAAGCCTTACTGAGGATTTATCCCGTATAGCGGCTGCCATCTCGTAAAACTTTTCTGCCCTCGGGTGAGACACTGTTTTGTAACCAACGGGATGTGCAGCCGTTTCTCTGTCTCTGCGCCAGTGCGGTTCGCTGGTAGGTTACAAAACAGTGCAATATGCAACAAACAACAATCAATTTTGACGCAGCCCGTAGGACGGAGCAGCAGTCAGACGCGCTGGCACTCGTGCGTAGTGGAGTGCAGAGAGTTAACTCATGGCTTGACAGCCGCAGTGATTTCTACAGCCGTATGCTCGGCGAGAGTATCTCATGGCGCAAGGCCTTGAGGATAGGAGTGGCTCTGCCGGCGTGTGTGGTGGCGGCAGCCGTGTGTGTGTCCACATCGCCAATGTCGTCGCTCGTAATGGGCGGCGTGGCAGGATGGATAGTATACAGATTGAACCAAGACGGGAAAGGAGCCCAGAGATGACAAAGATGCGTCTAATATTGGATGTAGGCGGCAAGGACGAGCATGGCATCTGCCACAATGGTTTTGCCAGCATAGATAAACATCTGGAGATAGACTTTGATAAAGACGGGTTTGTCAAGACTGAAAATGTGCTGTATATCCGCCAAAACTCTGGCCTGACCATCCTCTTGTGCTTCGATGATCACTACCAGTATGAATTTCATTTCATGGGCAGCGGTCCTTTTAAACCGGCATTTGTTGCGATTGTCAACAAGATACCACAAATAACAATATGTAAATTCACCCGAAAAATAATATTCTTATGAAAACAGACAATAAAATGCAGTTGGCCATAACAGAGGCTTTGGCCGACAGAGAATTGACCGACAGCGTAAATACATTTTTCAATAAAGCTGTGCTGAACCATAATATCTTCCTTATGTCAGAATGGATATCTACATTTACGGAATATAGCGAAGATGTTGATATGTCTGATGGAGATCTTAGAAGAATTCTCGACGACATTGCTGCCTTGGCACGTATGCAGAGGCAGCTGATTGAAATGCGCGATGTGCTGGAGGAGACGGTATATAAACAGACAGATTATATGTTACATTAGGTTTTTTGAATACATTTTCAACGTTTTTTTTTTCGCAAGGCGGCCGTCCGTGAGGATAGCTGCCTTTTTCGTATGTTCTCGTATTTTATAGCGTTATCCATTATTCATATCTTTGTGATGATAAGATAAAGATATACTTATGATAACGATAACAAGCGGACTTTCACAATGTCATTTCACGTCAGACGTGCCAGACGTATCTTTTGCCATCGACGGAACCCATGCCACGGTATGCGTGGCGCTGATGAGCGGACAGGATGCCACCTTGGTGTATGATGAGAGGCTCTATCCCATGAATGGCATCATCATGCTGCGCTCCCTTGGGCTGCTGCTCGAGGGGTATATCCGTCAAACACTGGTGAGGGATGTTGAGATAAGGATCACGGAGTATAATGGAGATGAAGAGTTGAGTAGCAAGACTCTCAGCACCAGTTTGGTGTATTGTGCTGCCGACCTCGGTATGCCTGCTGACGAATTCTGCAATACCCATTTCCTCACCATCCTCAACGGCGAGCGCACCACGGCCTACGGACGACTCGAATATCTGCATTACATTGGCACTGATGAGATAAAGGTAAGGGTATACTACAGTGACGGCAGCACCACCGACCATACGGCTGACGCCGTATCCGGCAATGACAAGTACAAGACAGTGGATGTGTCGCCGTATCATTTCATTGACGAGAGCAAGAAAGGGCTGGCATTGAGATATACGGTGAGTGCCGGTGAACGCAGCCAGACCTACGTGCTCGATCGACGCTGCCCCGACTGTGCTCCGATACTCATCTTTGACAACTCTTTTGGCTGCGAAGAACTGCTCTATTGCACCGGCACCCATACCGTGGCGCCATCCTACACCCGTAATAACGTGTGGATAGATCATAAGCTGCGGAACTACAAGATAGAAGAGCAGCGCAAATTCAAGGCAGACACAGGCATACTCTCATTCCCTATGGCCAACTGGGCTGACGAACTGTTCAGGTCAGACCGCGTGCATCTGGTCAACATCTACGACGGCGAACCTACCGTGGGCAAGGAGGTGCTGATAACCGACTCAAAGAGCGAGTATACAAACGACGACGACACGCTGCCGAGGTTTACCTTCGAGTATATCTACTCACAGCGCATACACAACGTGATAGACCTGAAGCGTGTCGGCAGGATATTTGACAACACTTTCGACAACACATTTGAATGATCATGGCAAAAAACAATGCAAAAGTGATGCGCCCCGTACATTTCACCGAGGCTATGAAGATAATATCGGCGGCATTCCAGCACCGCGAGCGTATAGACATCAAGGTGTGGGTGAGCGACGGACGCATAGACCATCTCCAGGGTTGGCTTGTGCAGGGCGAGTATTGGCGCAAGGGATATGTTAGATTCCGTAACCCCTCCAACGGCCAGATACGGCTGTATCCCGAGATATTCATACATGAGGTGGACGGCCACCGCATATACCTCTGACATTTATAACCCTTAATTCCGCAACACTATAATTTAACTTTATTTATAAGTTCCTGAGCAACAAAAAGTTGCCCAGGATTTTGCCATGTCAGA